>ULOC01023198.1_pt1 | contig 15835 bp, 9 predicted proteins | sample 1952181 | NCBI WGS metagenome assembly ULOC01 (sample SAMEA4835592, study PRJEB28245) | human gut metagenome | biome: gut microbiome; material: fecal sample | place: Denmark | collected 2008
TGGGCGAACGCAGGGTGCACAATATCTCGCCATGGCTGTTCATCGTCACGATCATCACAACGATATGGTACTCGCCGCTCAGCGGAGTCATTTTTCCACGGCGTATCGTCCGCCCAAGCGGTTTGCGGTCATCGTCAAACAGATCCCAGAATTCAGCCATTTTACCATTATCCTTTCCTTGCGGCTTTTTTCTCCTCACGCAATTTTCGGAAGAAATCCTTCATAAGCTGCGAACATTCTTCCTGCAAAACGCCGCTGACGACCTCGGGCTTATGGTTCAGCCCCTGTGAAAAGAGGTCGAAGCATGATCCGCAAGCCCCGAACCGATAATCGAATGCGCCGAAAACAACGCGCTCTACCCTGCTGTTGACTATAGCGCCCGCGCACATAGCGCATGGTTCAAGCGTCACGAAAAGTTCGCAGTCGATCAAGCGCCAGCCACCCAACTTTTGGGAAGCCTGCGCGATCGCGGCAAGTTCGGCGTGCGCCAGCGACGAGCGATCAGCCTCGCGGCGGTTGTAACCCTCGCCGACGACCTCGCCTGTAGTCTTTTTAACAACTATCGCACCGACAGGCACATCGGTCGCCTGCTGCGCCAGTTTCGCCAGATCTATACATTTTTTCATATAATATTCATCACTATACATCTATCAAACTATCCTCACTGCAAGAATTGTTTCAAATAAAGACAACAGCAGCCAAACTATCATATAATTGGAATTCAGCACAAGCCTGAGTTTATCCGCAAGTGTTATTTCAGTCGAATTTGGACGATTTCTTGGAGTGATGATGTACTCTTGCAGGTATGTGATGATGCAGGTGCAGACCACAAGCAGGAAAATGCAGACAATTATCTCGCGAAAGCGCAGTTCGTAATCCAGTACGCCGACCGAAAAGTCATTCAAAACATAGGTGACATCAACCACGATTATCCGAGCGATCATTGAAGTGAATAAGCTGCCCGTTTTAATGGTCACAGATGCCAAAATTATCGAGAAAAAGAACATATACATTAGTTTGGATATATCGTGAAAACAGCACGAAGCAAGTATCGATGAAAAAATCACCGCAAATGTGTCGCCAAATTGTCTGAATAACTGCAAGAAAAATCCTCTGAATATAATTTCTGACAAAACAGGCACTATTAGAAGTTCAGTGGCGATGTAGAAATACTGTCCTGATGGTGAATTACCGACAACATATCTGTAAAAACACATATCGATGTTAACAGAATAAAACATTTTAACCAAAATATAGTCAAAAAATCGAGCGATCACCATGAAGATAAGCGACACACACACTGCATATGTGATCTTTTTTCGCGATACTTGCTCATTCGGTATATAAACTTTTCTCGGGAGTCGAAGTTTAAGTGCACAGAAAAGGATCACACTCAGATAAGCTATGATTTTGATCGCACAATAGACCGTAATCTGCTCGAAGCTGTATTTTCTCAGCGACGAACGCTCAGAATAGTACACCCAGCCGTCCATTTGCGCGCCAAATATCCATTTCATAGAAATTGAAAGTGCCGTCTGAAATGCGATCAAAATCAGCATCGCAATGCCAGCAACTTTGAAACAGCGGTGAAGCGTTTCTTTTTCAGAAGTCACGGCAAATTCGTCTGCATAACCCTCACCATCAACGTATGTATGCTCGCGCGAATCATGGATAAAAGCGTAGCCATATGGATTTTTCTCATCGTTACGCCATTCAGTGAACGCTTTTGTATACTCTTTACCCTGATTTTGGTAGATATGATCTCTGGCAACGTCTATAAAATAGTCTGCATTATCATTTTTGTTCTTTTCTGCCATCCGATCCACCTCGCTTGCAATATTTCACATACTATTATAACATATTTAGTGCCTTTTGTCCACCAAATGCGCATGAATTAAAATTTTTTTAACAAAAAAACGAGCCTGCCGAAGCAGACTCGCCTTTTATTTGAAGTAATAAATTACTCGTTGATCTTGGTAACAACGCCGGAACCAACAGTTCTGCCGCCCTCACGGATAGCAAAACGAAGACCCTCTTCGATAGCGATAGGAGTGATAAGCTCAACGTCCATCGAAACGTTATCGCCGGGCATGCACATTTCCTTGTCAGCAGGAAGAGTGATAACGCCGGTAACGTCGGTAGTTCTGAAATAGAACTGAGGTCTGTAGTTGTTGAAGAAAGGAGTATGACGGCCGCCTTCGTCCTTCTTCAGAACGTAAACCTGACCGGAAAACTTGGTGTGCGGATGAATGGAACCGGGCTTGCAGAGAACCTGTCCTCTTTCAACCTGATCTCTGGTGATACCACGGAGCAGTGCGCCGATGTTGTCGCCAGCCTCAGCGTAGTCAAGAGTCTTTCTGAACATCTCGATACCGGTTACAACGGTGGTCTGCTTCTCATCGGAAAGACCAACGATCTCAACCTGCTCGTTTACGTTCAGACGTCCACGCTCAACTCTGCCGGTTACAACGGTACCACGGCCGGAAATGGTCATAGTATCCTCGATAGGCATCAGGAAAGGCTTAGCATCGTCTCTCTCAGGGCTGGGGATGTACTCATCTACAGCGTCCATGAGGTCGAGGATAGGCTTGTAAGCAGGGTCAGAAAGATCATCGGGAGCTTCGAGTGCAGCAAGTGCAGAACCGATGATGATAGGAGTGTCGTCGCCAGGGAAATCATAAGAAGAAAGCAGATCTCTGATGTCCATTTCAACGAGCTCGAGCAGCTCAGGGTCGTCAACCTGGTCAGCCTTGTTCATGAAAACAACGATAGCAGGAACGCCTACCTGACGAGCAAGCAGGATGTGCTCTCTGGTCTGAGCCATAGGGCCGTCAGAAGCAGCAACAACGAGGATAGCGCCGTCCATCTGAGCAGCACCGGTGATCATGTTCTTAACGTAGTCAGCGTGACCCGGGCAGTCAACGTGAGCATAGTGACGCTTGTCAGTCTCATACTCAACGTGAGCGGTGTTGATTGTGATTCCTCTTTCTCTCTCTTCAGGAGCCTTATCGATCATATCGTAAGCCTCGTACTGAGCCTGACCCTTAAGTGCGAGGGTCTTGGTGATAGCAGCGGTAAGAGTGGTCTTGCCGTGGTCAACGTGGCCGATGGTTCCGATGTTTACGTGCGGTTTGGTTCTTTCAAATTTAGCCTTAGCCATTGGAAATTTCCTCCTTAAATATAGATTGCATATAAAATACACGTTTGTATATTTTCATTATAACAGAAATGCATCTGTTTTGCAAGGGGTTTTGCGAAAAAATATCGAATTTTTTTGCAGAATTATTCGCCCTTCTTGCGTGCGTTCATGATCTTCTCAGAGATGGACTTCGGTACTTCGATGTAGCTATGAGGCTCCATGGTGTACTGTCCGCGGCCCTGAGTCTTAGAACGCAGGTCGTTCGAGTAGCCGAACATTTCGGAAAGCGGAACAAGGCTGTCTACCTGAACGGCGCCGGGTCTTGTTTCCTGACCGAGGATCTGTCCTCTTCTCGAGTTGAGGTCGCCGATAACGGTTCCGAGATAATCATCGGGAGCGATAACCGTAACCTTCATGATAGGCTCAAGGATAACGGGGTCTGCCTTGCGCATAGCTTCCTTGAATGCCATCGAACCAGCGAGCTTGAATGCCATTTCGGAAGAGTCTACTTCGTGGTAAGATCCATCGTAAAGCTCTACCTTAACGTCAACTACGGGATAGCCTGCGAGTACGCCTGCTTCCATAGCGCCTTTGATACCGGCGTCAACTGCGGGGATGTATTCCTTGGGAATAGCACCGCCGACAACGTTGTTGATAAATTCATAACCCTTACCGGACTCGTTAGGTTCAACATTGATCTTAACGTGACCGTACTGACCCTTACCACCCGACTGCTTAGCATACTTGTAATCAACGTTTGCCTTGCTTCTAATGGTCTCTTTGTAGGATACCTGAGGTGCGCCTACGTTTGCCTCTACCTTGAACTCACGGAGAAGTCTGTCTACGATGATCTCGAGGTGAAGCTCGCCCATTCCGGCGATGATGGTCTGTCCGGTCTCCTCGGAAGTCCATGTTCTGAAAGTCGGGTCTTCTTCAGCCAGCTTAGCCAGCGCAATACCCATCTTTTCCTGACCTGCCTTAGTCTTAGGCTCGATAGCGAGCTGGATAACAGGCTCAGGGAATTCCATGGATTCGAGTATTACGGGGAACTTCTCGTCGCAGAGAGTGTCACCCGTAGTGGTATTTTTCAGACCGATAGCCGCGGCGATGTCGCCTGCGTAAACGGTCTCGATGTCTTTTCTGTGGTTCGAGTGCATCTGAACTATACGTCCGATTCTCTCGTTCTTGTCCTTAGAAGCGTTGTAAACGCTGGAACCTGCCTGAAGAACGCCCGAATATACTCTGAAGAAGCAGAGCTTTCCTACGAAGGGGTCGGTAGCAATCTTGAACGCGAGAGCTGCAAAAGGCTCTTCATCGCTCGAAGGTCTTTCAACTTCTTCGCCGGTCTCGGGGTTAACGCCCTTGATGTGGGGAACGTCGATAGGTGCAGGCATATAGTCAACGATAGCATCGAGCAGCTTCTGTACGCCCTTGTTTTTATAGGAAGTACCGCAGGTTACGGGAACCATTGTGTTAGCGATGGTAGACTTTCTGATAACAGCCTTCATCTCATCAATAGTGATCTCTTCGTCTGCAAAGAACTTCTCAGCAATATCGTCATCTACCTCAGCGAGGTGCTCGATAAGGTCGTTGCGATATTCCTCAGCCTTCTCCACCATGTCCTCAGGTACATCGGTGACGTTGATGTCAGTACCGAGGTCGTTAGTGTAGATATACGCCTTCATTTCCAGCAGGTCGATGATGCCCTGGAAATCTTCTTCAGCGCCGATAGGCAACTGGATAGGAACAGCGTTAGTTTTAAGTCTGTTATGAAGCATATCAAGAACGTTGTAGAAGTCAGCGCCCATAATATCCATCTTGTTTACATAAACCATTCTGGGGACCTTGTAGTTATCAGCCTGACGCCAAACTGTTTCGGTCTGAGGCTCAACGCCTCCCTTAGCACAGAGAACGGTTACGGATCCGTCGAGTACACGGAGAGATCTTTCAACCTCTACGGTGAAGTCAACGTGTCCCGGGGTGTCGATGATGTTGAGTCTGTGACCCTTCCAGTAGCAAGTAGTAGCAGCGGAGGTGATTGTGATACCTCTCTCCTGCTCCTGTGCCATCCAGTCCATCGTAGCTGCACCCTCGTGAGTTTCTCCAATTTTATGGTTTACACCGGTATAAAACAGGATACGCTCGGTCGTGGTTGTTTTACCGGCGTCAATATGAGCCATGATACCAATATTTCTGGTATCCTGCAATGAACAATCTCTTGGCATAATACCCTCCTGTTTACCTTATTACCATCTGAAATGTGCGAAAGCCTTGTTAGCTTCAGCCATTCTGTGTGTTTCATCGCGCTTCTTGCAGGATCCGCCCACTCCGTTAAGAGCGTCGAGGATCTCTGCTGCGAGTCTTTCCTTCATGGTGTCTTCGTTTCTCTCGCGCGAGAACTTAGTTATCCAACGAAGTCCGAGAGTCTGACGTCTGTCAGGACGAACCTCCATAGGAACCTGGTAGGTAGCACCGCCCACACGGCGAGCCTTTACCTCCAGCTCAGGCATAATGTTATCCATAGCCTCTTCAAATACCTCAAGAGCGGGACGTCCGGTCTTTTCCTCAACGATCTCAAATGCTCCGTAAACGATCTTCTGGGCTACGCCCTTCTTTCCGTCGAGCATGATGTTGTTTACGAGTCTGGTAACAAGCTTGGACTTGTATACAGGATCCTCAAGAACGTCTCTCTTTGAAACCTTACCTCTTCTTGGCACTGTAATTCCCTCCTTCACAATAATGAATTCACAGGTACTCGCTCCGCAGGCTTGCCCTGCGGCCCCGACCAGTACTGCGGCAAGGTGAATCTATAAAATAAATCACTCCGCTTTACTGTGGTCTTCGCAGTGTTGCGACAATGAGTTTTAACCTTTTTGAATAAGTCTTTTTTTAGGCAGCCTTTAAATTACTTTCCTGCCTTAGGTCTTTTGGCACCGTACTTGGAACGAGCCTGCATTCTCTTAGCTACGCCCTGTGCGTCAAGAGTACCTCTGATGATGTGGTAACGAGTACCAGGGAGGTCCTTTACACGGCCGCCTCTGATGAGAACAACGCTGTGCTCCTGAAGATTGTGTCCGATACCGGGGATGTAAGCTGTTACTTCAGTTCCGTTTGTAAGCTTAACTCTGGCGATCTTTCTCATAGCGGAGTTAGGCTTCTTAGGTGTAGCAGTTCTTACTGCGGTGCAAACGCCTCTCTTCTGGGGGCAGCTCTGGTCGATCACCTTTTTCTTCTTAGAGTTGTAACCCTTCTGAAGTGCAGGTGCAGTAGACTTAGAGTCAAAGCTGTCTCTTCCTTTTTTAACTAACTGGTTAAAAGTTGGCATAATATCTCTCCTTTCTGCAAATTTACATACGCCGCCGTACTACGTCAGCATACTTTCCTATTATACACCATGTATCACTGCTTGTCAATACCCATTCACATATTTAATACATTTTTTTTACCGTTTTTTAATCATGCAAAAAGACCGCTCCCCTTTCGGAACGGTCTTTTCTGTATATCGTGCGTTATTTAGCTCAGATATTGGTAAAACCCTCAGAAGTATGAGCGCCGGCGCTCTCGTTCTTGACGATCTGAACGTTGTTGTAAACGTCCATACCTGTACCCGCGGGTATGAGCTTACCGATAATAACGTTCTCTTTAAGACCAAGCAGGTGGTCGGTCTTGCCCTTGATGGCGGCGTCGGTAAGAGCCTTTGTGGTCTCCTGGAAGGATGCTGCCGAAAGGAACGAATCAGAGTAGCTGGAAGCCTTTGTGATACCCTGAAGTACGGGAACGGTGGTGACCAGTCTTGCGCTGATGTCGCCCTCGTCGATCTTCTTCTGTATCTCTTCGTTTACAGCCGCGATCTCGGTCTTTTCTACAAGGCTGCCGGGCAGCAGGTAGCTCGAGCCGCTGTCGTCTATCTTTACCTTCTTCATCATCTGACGAACGATAACTTCAATGTGCTTATCGTTGATGTCAACACCCTGCAGGCGGTAAACCTTCTGTACTTCGGTGATGATGTAGTTCTGTACAGCTTCTACGCCGTTTACTGCAAGTATATCGCCCGGGTTGATCGAGCCTTCGGTAAGGGGATCTCCCGCGCTTACGGTGTCGCCCTCCTTTACCTTGAGCTTGTAGCCGTAAGGTATCGAGTAAGTTTCCTGAGCGGGGTTCTCGAGATCCTCGCCGGTAACGATGACCTGACGCATCTTCTTAACTTCCTCGATGCGTACAGTACCGTCTATTCTTGTGATTATAGCCGCGCCCTTCGGACGTCTGCTCTCGAAAAGTTCCTCTACGCGGGGAAGACCCTGTGTAATATCTTCCGCCGATGCGATACCGCCCGTATGGAACGTTCTCATGGTAAGCTGTGTACCCGGCTCGCCTATCGACTGTGCCGAGATTACGCCGACCGCTTCGCCGACTCTTACTACCTTGCCGTTTGCGAGGTTAGCGCCGTAGCACTTAGCGCATACGCCGTTTCTTGCCTTGCAGGCGAGTACCGAGCGGATCTTTATGCGATCTCTGCCCGTATCGTCGAGTATCTGTACTACTCTTTCTGCGTCGTGCTCGGTCATCAGCTTGTGGTGCGAAACCGCGATCTCGCCCGTCTTAGGATCTTTGAGGTCTTCAACGAGGTATCTGCCGACAAGTCTTTCAGCCAGCGGCTCGATCTTCTCTCTGCCGTTTCTGATCTCGAATACGTCGATACCGTCGGTAGTTCCGCAGTCCTCCTCGCGGATAATAACGTCCTGCGAAACGTCTACCAGACGTCTGGTCAGGTAACCCGAGTCAGCGGTACGCAGCGCGGTATCTGCCAGACCCTTTCGTGCTCCTCGAGAGGAGATGAAGTATTCCAGAATGTTAAGACCTTCACGGTAGTTAGCTCTGATAGGCATCTCGATGGTCGAACCCGAGGTGTTCGCGATAAGTCCGCGCATACCTGCGAGCTGACGTATCTGGTTTATCGAACCACGCGCACCGGAGTCCGCCATCATGTTGATGGGGTTGTACGGGTCAAGACCCGCTTTCAGCGCGTCGGTAACTTCGTCTGTCGCGTTGTTCCAGATCTCGATGAAGCGCTTCGACTTCTCTTCGCGCGAGATGTAGCCGCGCTTGTACTGACGGTCGATAACGTCTACCAGCGAGTCGGCGTGCGCGAGAATGTCCTTCTTAGCCTCAGGTATCTCAGCGTCGCAAACCGCAACGGTGATAGCCGCCTTGGTGGAGTACTTGAAGCCGAGAGCCTTTATCTTATCCAGCACTTCCGAAGTGTATGTCGTGCCGTGCTGGTGTATACATCTTTCTACGATGTCCGAAAGCTGACCCTTCTTTACGAGGAAGCTTACCTCGAGGTCGAACTGCTTGTCGGAATTAGTTCTGTCAACGTATCCCAGATCCTGCGGGATATTTTCGTTGAATATCAGTCTGCCGACGGTAGCGTCGATTATCTTCGATACCTGTCTGTCGCCGAGCTGCTTTGTGATCTTTACCTTGATGGCAGCGTGCAGGGAAACTACGCCCTGATCGTAAGCCATAAGAGCTTCGTTCACGTCGCGGAAGACCTTGCCCTCGCCCGGCTCGCCCTCTTTCTGAAGGGTGAGGTAGTAAGAACCAAGGATCATATCCTGCGTAGGTACTGCAACGGGGCGTCCGTCGGAAGGCTTCAGCAGGTTGTTCGCAGCGAGCATAAGGAATCTCGCCTCAGCCTGCGCTTCAGGGGAGATAGGCAGATGCACCGCCATCTGGTCGCCGTCGAAGTCAGCGTTGTAAGCCGTGCAGACCAGCGGGTGGAGCTTTATAGCTCTGCCCTCTACCAGTACAGGCTCGAATGCCTGGATACCGAGGCGGTGGAGGGTAGGCGCACGGTTCAGCAGTACGGGGTGGCCCTGAATAACGTTTTCCAGCGCGTCCCAAACGATGGGCTCCATGCGCTCGATGGCGTTCTTCGCGCCGTTGATGTTGAGCTGCGGGTTTGTGCTTATATCGGTAAGGCGCTTGATAACGAAAGGCTTGAAAAGCTCGAGAGCCATTTCCTTAGGCAGACCGCACTGATACATTTTCAGCTCAGGGCCTACTACGATAACGGAACGGCCGGAGTAGTCAACACGTTTACCGAGCAGGTTCTGACGGAAACGTCCCTGCTTACCTTTCAGCATATCCGAAAGCGACTTGAAAGCGCGGTTGTTCGGGCCTGTTACAGGTCTGCCGTGGCGGCCGTTGTCGATAAGGGCGTCTACCGCTTCCTGCAGCATTCTCTTTTCGTTTCTTATGATGATGTCGGGAGCTTTCAGCTCAAGCATTCTCTTGAGTCGGTTATTTCTGTTGATAACTCTTCTGTACAGGTCGTTCAGGTCGCTGGTAGCGTATCTGCCGCCGTCGAGCATTACCATAGGGCGAAGTTCGGGCGGGATAACGGGTACTACGTCGAGTATCATCCATTCGGGTCTGTTTCCCGAAGTTCTGAAAGCTTCTACTACTTCCAGTCTTTTGAGCAGCTTTATCTTCTTCTGGCCGGCGGGCAGGTCTTCAAGCTCTGCTTTCAGCTCGGCAGAGAGCTTTTCAAGGTCGATCTCTTCGAGCAGCTCTTTTATAGCCTCAGCGCCCATGCCTGCCTTGAATGCGTCATCGTACTTTTCGCGCATCTCAACGTAGTCTTTCTCGCTGAGAAGCTGGCACTTGGTAAGCTCGGTGTTGCCGGGGTCGATAACTATATACTTGGTGAAGTAGAGAACTTCCTCCAGCCTTTTCTGGCTGACTTCTATCATCTGACCTATTCTCGAGGGAGTACCCTTGAAGTACCAGATGTGCGATACGGGTGCTGCAAGCTCGATATGGCCCATTCTCTCGCGTCTTACGTCCTTCTTCGCGATAACTACGCCGCAGCGCTCGCATACCTTGCCTTTAAGGTACTTCTGCTGCTTGTACTTTCCGCAGTGGCAGGTCCAGTCCTTAGTAGGTCCAAAGATCCTTTCGCAGAAAAGACCGTCCTTTTCAGGCTTCTGGGTGCGGTAATTTATAGTTTCAGGGCGGGTCACCTCACCGTAAGACCATTCTCTGATCTTTTCGGGCGAAGCGAGCGAGATTTTTATTGATTCAAAAACATTAGATTCCAATATTGTACCCTCTTCCTCTATTGTTGATCGGGCGTTTTCAGCGCTGCCGCGCGGCAGCGCCTGCCCTTATTGCTTTTGCATTGCTCGTATAAAACGCATCAGAATTCGTCGTTTTCGTCCTCTGAGTAGTTATCGTCGTAGTCGCTGACATAGTCGTCGTTATCGGCAAAAAGATCTCCGCCGTTATCGTCGTCGCCCAGCGATACGCTGTCTTCGCCGTCAGCGCTTTCTGCGTCGTTTATAACAAATCCTGCGTCCTCAAATTCATCGTCGTCGGGCAGCATACTGAAATCAGTGCCTTCGTCGAGATGCTTGAAGTTAGCCGGCTCTTCCTCAGTGTAATTCTGACGAAGCTCTACCTTATCGCCGTCCTTGCCGTAGATCTCAAGATCCAGACCGAGCGACTGCAGCTCTTTGACAAGTACCTTGAAAGCTTCGGGTATGCCCGGAGTAGGTACGTTCTGTCCGTCGCTGATAGCGTGGTAGGTCTTATCTCTTCCGTCCTTATCGTCAGACTTGACGGTGAGTATTTCCTGAAGGGTGTAAGCAGCGCCGTAAGCTTCGAGCGCCCAAACTTCCATCTCACCGAATCTCTGACCGCCGAACTGAGCTTTACCGCCGAGAGGCTGCTGAGTTACCAGCGAGTACGGGCCGGTAGATCTTGCGTGGATCTTATCATCTACCAGATGGTGCAGCTTGAGGTAATACATATATCCTACGGTTACTCTGTTATCGAACTTTTCGCCTGTACGTCCGTCGTATACGGTGAACTTTCCGTCCTCGCTCATGCTGAGGGCGTTAGGATTGATAACTTCGTCCATAGTGTGCAGCACAAAATCATCGTCCTTGTGCTCGAGGTAATTTTCCTGAGCGGCTCTGAAGCAGGCTCTGATGTCCTCTTCGTGTGCGCCGTCGAATACAGGGGTCATTATCTTCCAGCCGAGCGCCTTGGAAGCCATACCGAGGTGTACTTCCAGTACCTGACCGATGTTCATACGCGAAGGTACGCCGAGGGGGTTCAGCACGATGTCGAGCGGTGTGCCGTCCTCGAGGAAAGGCATATCCTCAGGCGGCAGTATGCGGGAAACAACACCCTTATTTCCGTGGCGGCCCGCCATCTTATCGCCGACCGAGATCTTTCTCTTCTGCGCGATGTAGCAGCGTACCAGCATATTTACGCCGGGTGCGAGCTCGTCGCAGTTCTCTCTTGTGAACACCTTTACGTCGATTATAGTACCCGATTCGCCGTGAGGTACTTTCAGCGAGTTGTCGCGAACGTCGCGCTCCTTATCGCCGAATATAGCTCTCAGCAGGCGCTGCTCGGGGCAGACCTCGGTCTCGCCCTTAGGCGTTACCTTACCTACCAGTATATCGCCCGGGCGAACGTCTGCGCCTATGCGGATTATACCGTTTTCGTCGAGGTTAGCGAGGTACTCTTCCTTTACCTGCGGAATATCTCTTGTGATCTCCTCAGGGCCGAGCTTTGTTTCTCTTGCTTCTATCTCGTACTCTTCGATGTGTATAGATGTGTATTTATCCTGTCTTACAAGGTTTTCGTTGAGCAGTACGGCGTCCTCGTAGTTGTAGCCTTCCCATGTCATGAAGCCTATGAGGGCGTTTTTACCGAGCGAAAGTTCGCCGTTTGAGGTAGCGGGGCCGTCGCCGATTATCTGATGAGCCTCTACGCGCTCGCCCTTTTCTACTATCGGGCGCTGGTTGGTGCAGGTGCCCGCGTTAGAGCGCTTGAACTTGATAAGCTCGTAGGTGCGCAGGTTGCCGTCGTCCTCGCGGATAACTATCTTGTCTGCGTCTACCTTCTCAACAACGCCTGCCTTATCGGTAACTACCGCAACGCCCGAGTCGAGGCAAGCCTTGTACTCCATACCTGTACCTACGATAGGCGACTCGGTCTTGAGCAGAGGAACTGCCTGACGCTGCATGTTAGAGCCCATCAGCGCGCGGTTCGCGTCGTCGTTTTCAAGGAAGGGTATGCAGGCGGTAGCTACTGAAACTACCATCTTAGGCGAAATATCCATGAAGTCGATATTTTCGCGGTCTATTTCAAGTATCTGGTCACGGTATCTGCCGTTTACCTTAGCTCTTGCAAACTTGTTTTCCTCGGTAAGGGGCTCGTTCGCCTGAGCTACCATGTAGTTATCCTCAACGTCAGCGGTCATGTAAACTACTTCGTCGGTAACTACGCCAGTTTCCTTATCTACTCTTCTGTAAGGAGCTTCGATAAAGCCGTACTCGTTTATCTTCGCGAAAGATGCGAGGTAAGAGATCAGACCGATGTTAGGACCTTCAGGAGTTTCTATAGGACACATTCTTCCGTAATGTGTGTAGTGTACGTCGCGGACTTCAAATCCTGCGCGGTCACGCGAAAGACCTCCGGGGCCCAGCGCGGAAAGACGTCTTTTATGAGTAAGCTCAGCCAGCGGGTTGTTCTGGTCCATGAACTGCGAAAGCGGCGATGAACCGAAGAATTCCTTTATAGCTGCGGTGATAGGTCTGATATTGATGAGCGCGGCAGGGGTGATGACTTCTATATCCTGCGACTGGATGTTCATTCTCTCGCGGATAACGCGCTCCATTCTGGTGAAGCCGATGCGGAACTGGTTCTGGAGCAGCTCGCCTACCGAACGTATTCTTCTGTTGCCGAGATGGTCTATATCATCAACAGTGCCCACGCCCTCGCAGAGGTTGAGGAAGTAGGAGATGGTAGCGATTATATCGTCGAGAATGATGTGCTTGGGAACAAGCTCGCCCGCGCGCTCTTTGATAGCGGTGAAGATCGCTTCTTCGTCGTCGCTCTCTTCAAGTATCTCGCGCAGTACGGGGAAGTAAACTTTCTCGTTTATGCCGAGCTCCTTAGGATCTTTCGAGATGTAGCCCGAAAGGTCTACCATGCCGCTGCCGATGATCTTTACCTCGCGCTCCTCCATTCTGGTGAGCGTTTCGCCGGTAGTTTCAGAAGTGTAGTACTCTTTAACTTCGGTGGTAACGTAGGCTTCCATAACGCCCGCGTTCTCGATCTCCATAGCCTTGTCGAACTTGCATACCTCGCCCGGCTCTGCCATTATCTCGCCGGTAAGCGGATTAACTATCGCGCGGGAAAGGGTGTGGCCCGAAAGACGCGAAGCTATGCCAAGCTTCTTGTTGTACTTATATCTTCCGAACTTGCAGAGGTCGTATCTCTTATCGTCGAAGAAAAGGTTGTGGATAAGGGTCTGCGAACCGTCTACTGTGGGGGGCTCGCCGGGACGAAGCTTCTTGTAAACTTCGAGCAGCGCCTCTTCCTTATTAGCGGTAGCGTCTTTCTGCAGTATAGTCTGATTAAGTCTTTCGTCAACGCCGAATACCTCGGTTATCTCGTCGTTAGTGCCTATGCCCAGCGCACGGATAAAGGTAGTGAGAGGTATCTTGCGGTTTTTATCTATACGAACGTAAACTACGTCGTTCGAGTCCATCTCGTACTCCAGCCACGCGCCGCGGTTGGGTATGATGGTTGATTTGAAAAGGTCTTTACCTGTCTTGTCCTTATCAAAAGAGTAGTAAACGCCGGGCGAACGTACCAGCTGCGATACTATAACGCGCTCCGCGCCGTTGATAACGAAAGTACCGCTGTCGGTCATTTTCGGGAAATCGCCCATGAAAACTTCGGATTCTTTGATCTCGCCCGTTTCCTTATTTATAAGGCGGGCTGTAACGCGCAGGGGCGCCGCGTAGGTAACGTCGCGCTCTTTGCACTCTGCTACGGTGTATTTAGGCGTGTCGTCAATTCGGTAGTCGATGAAGGAAAGCTCTAAGTTTCCGTTGTAATCGGTGATAGAGGATACCTCTTTAAACACCTCGCGCAGACCTTCGTCTAAGAACCACTGATACGAGTTTTTCTGTACTTCGATAAGGTTCGGCATCTCGCGGACCTCATGAATCTTGGCAAAGCTTTTTCTGGTGTTCTTACCAAGCTTTACGTCTTTGACATTGACATTCACCATTCGCACTGATCACTCCTTAATTTATTGCCAAACGTCCCCGCTTTTGGGTATACCTTTTATATATGCCCGCCGCGGATAAGCGTTTTTTCTGTCGGTTTCAGCCCGTTTTCAGCCGCTTTGTGCGGACAAAAAAGGTATGAAAAGCCATTATGATACAGTATATTATTATACTTCAAACTCTCGTAAAAGTCAATAGAATAGCTGAATTTTTTTCATTTCTCATGCTCATTTTGTAGCTTTGCACAATTTTCATTTCCAAAAAAGCGGAAAGTTCTATAATTACCATTGTGTTAGAAAATCGTAACTTTTTCGTTAACATTATTGCTTTCCAGCGCAAAAATAAACGCGCTTCCCCGCTGCGGGAAACGCGTTTGTATGTGATATTTATTATCTTACAAGCCCGAAATAGAGTATTACGAGCACGCCGAGGATAATTCTGTACCAGCCGAAAACCGTGAAATCATGCTTCTTGATGTAGCCCATCAGGAATCTGATAACAACTATCGAAACTATGAAAGATACCGCCATGCCAAGTATCAGGTACACAAGCTCCGCCGTCTGGAAAGCCAAGCCGAATTTCACAAGTTTCAGCAGGCTCGCACCAAACATTACGGGCACTGCGAGGTAGAATGTAAACTCAGCCGCCACCGTGCGCGAAACGCCTATAAGCAGCGCGCCGACTATCGTAGCGCCGCTGCGCGATGTACCGGGGAATACCGCCGCGATGAGCTGAAAAGCACCTATCATGACCGCTACGCAGTAGGGCATCTGCTCTATCGAATTTATCGTCGGCTTTTTGCCCTTATTGTGCTTTTCTATCACGATGAATGCTATACCGAAGAGTATCAGCATAACGGCTACTGTCTGCCAGTTGTAGAACATCGCGTGGAAAAGGTCGTCGAAAAGCAGACCTATCACCGCCGCGGGCACGCACGCCGCCAGCACCTTGAACCACATCTTGAAAATATCGGTCTTTATGTAAGAGCCCGCTCCGTGGTCGCTCAGCGGGTATTTATTGTCCTTTTTGCCGAACGGGAAAAGCTGGTGCCAGTACAGCACAACTACCGCGAGTATCGCGCCGAGCTGTATAACTACGTCGAACATTTCCTTAAAATCTTCGCTGGCTTTGAGCTTCATAAATTCATCGACCAGTATCAGATGTCCCGTACTGCTCACCGGCAGCCATTCGGTTATGCCCTCCACTATGCCGAGCGCTATTACCTTGATAATTTCTACAATTTCCATCTTGCGTCCCTTCTGTTATCTCTAATAGTGTCTTATTCCGCGTACTCGCCCGCGCAGTTTTTCGCCATCACGGCGGGTATCTCCATGCGGTACGCCGCCGCTATGCTGAGCTTCACATACGCGGCTATCGGCGAAACTGCGGGCAGAGGGATTATCCCCAGCGCGCGGTACTGCTTCACGCTTTCGTAATCCGCTTCCCTGCCGCCTGCGCCCGCTACGAATATCGGCACGTCCTCGGCCGCGGCTCTTTCGGCAAATTCCGCCAAGCGCTCGTCGGCGCACATAGTGCCCGAATGATAGCTTTCAAACATCACCGCCGAAACGTCCGCCGTAAGCTGCGGGTAATACAT
>ULOC01033939.1_pt1 | contig 15528 bp, 11 predicted proteins | sample 1952181 | NCBI WGS metagenome assembly ULOC01 (sample SAMEA4835592, study PRJEB28245) | human gut metagenome | biome: gut microbiome; material: fecal sample | place: Denmark | collected 2008
CAATATATTATAATCCAAAGTCACCAGGCGATTTTAGTACAAAAAGTGTTTTTTGGATGCTTGCTAATCTTTTAGGTATATTTATAATAGCTATTGGATGTGCAGCACTTTGGAAGGTACTTAAGTTTATGGGGTATATGCCAGATGTTAAGAAGAAAAAGAATTTAGAATAAAAGTAAAATTAATTAGATATATAAGGGGTAGAAATGATATATAAATTAAAAGTAAATTATAAATTTGTTTTAGGGCTGATTTTTGTTATGGTTATGCTTGTAGCCTTCAATAAAACAGTTGCTAAAAGATATGATAAGGCTAATTTTCCAATATCATATATAAAAGACGAATTTCCAAGTAGTTATATGCAGTATATAAATGAATTAAAGAAGCTACATCCTAATTGGATATTTAAAGCAGTATATACTGGACTTGATTGGAATGAGGTTATAACTCATGAGTCATATGAAACAAGTGATAGTATAAGTTTGGTGCCGGATTCATATGGACCAGAATGGAAAAAAGATGGGAAAAATTATTACATGGATGGTTATTTTGTTACAGCTTCTAAAGAGGCTGTAAAGTATATGATTGATCCTAGAAATCATTTAACTGAGGATGAAATATTCCAGTTTGAAACATTAAATTATAGTCAAAGTGCACACACTAAAGAGGCTATTGAAAAAGTTTTATATGGAACATCAATGTATCAAAGAAGTGAGTATAAAAATGCTGGAAATATGGTAACTATGGATAAAACTTATTCACAAATAATTTTAGAAAATGCAGTAAAATATAATGTTAGTGCAACTCATATTGCATCAAGAATAAGGCAAGAAACAGCTTGTGATATAATTAATAATGGCTCAATAAATGGCTCTGTTAGTGGTTATGAAGGATTGTATAATTTTTTTAATATAGGTGCAAGTGCTAATTCAAATGGAAGTGGAGCTGTTATTAACGGGTTACAGTATGCAAGGCAAAAATCTTGGACAACTCCTGAAGCATCTATTGATGGTGGAGTTGAAGCGTTGCAAAATAAATGGATTAAATGGGGGCAAAATACAACATATTTTCAAAAATGGGATGTTAATAATGAGGGTGCTGCTGTTGCTCTTTATGCTTATCAATATATGCAAAATATAATTGCACCAACAAGTGAATCTATTATGACTAAGAAGGCTTATCAAAAGGCTGACTTGTTAAATGCAACTTATGAATTTAGGATACCAGTTTACGAAAATATGCCAGATGCTGCATCTCCATATCCAAGTACGACTGAGGAAGCTATATTTGTTGATGATTATACCAAAGTAAGAGTGGATTCACCAACAGGACTTAATTTAAGAAATGGTCCTGGTACTGAATATGGTAAAATAAAGATTTTAGCAGATAAAACAGAGATGATAAGAATAGCCAAAAGTACAAATACTCAATGGGATAGAGTAAGACTTGCAAATGGGGTAGAAGGATATGTGTTTAGGGATGGAATAATTGAGCTTGAAAGCTATACAAAACCAGAAAAAATATCTTTAAACGTAGAAAGCCTTAACTTACATGTTGGTCAAACACAAGTCTTGAGTGCCACGATATTTCCTGAAAATGCTAGTGTGAAAGAAACTCTATGGAGTTCTGATAATATAGATGTAGTTACGGTAGAAGACGGAAAGATAATAGCAAAAGGCGTTGGAAGTGCTAATGTTACAGCAAAATTGAAAAATTTTCAGGTAAGTGCAAGTTGCAAGATTAATGTAAGTGCTGTAGATGCTAAGAGTATAGAACTTGAAAAAAGCAAATATACGGTGATAAAAGGAAAAAAACTTGATATTAACCCAATTATAAAGCCAGAGTATGCTCAAGATAAAGAATATATTGTAACTTCATCAAATGAAAAAATTGTAAAAGTAGATGGAAAGTCTTTAGTAGGTGTTGATGTAGGCGAGACAGAGGTAACATTTAAGCTAACTAATAAAGATTTACAAGTAACTGCTAAGGTTAGAGTTGTTGATGTTGATGATTCAGATTATATTAGCTTTGATAATACTTTAAAACTAAATGAAGAAAAATCATATATAACTAAAATAGAACCTGGAACTAGCGTTAAAGATTTTATGACTAAAATTAAATATAATTCTGAAAAATTCTTTGTAAGTGTGAAAGATATTTCTGGTAAAGAAATATCCGAAGATGAATTGATTGGTACAGGTACAACAATAAGTTTAAAGGCTAATGACTCAAAAGAAGAATTACAACTTTTTACAATTATAATTTATGGTGATGTGAATGGTGATGGAAATATATATGCAACAGATTATGTAAAAATTAAAAATCATATAATGGAAGTTGAAAGTCTAAGTGGGGCATGTATAGAAGCAGCTGACGCTGATCATGATGGAAATATATATGCAACAGATTATGTAAAAATTAAAAATTATATTATGCAAAGTGGAGAAATTTCGCAATAATGGAGAGGATTGAAAATGAAAAAAAGAATAAATAAATTTATTTTTATTTGTTTATTTGTAGCATGTATGTCATTTTTAAAAAATGTATATGCTGCAACTATTAATATCTCAGGCGAGTCTAGTACTTCGCCTAGTAGTACAGTTAATGTTTCTATTGGAGGCAGTTTTACTGGAAGAGTAGATGTAACTGTTAGCAATGGTTCAGGCAATAAAAGTATTTGGATTGAAAATAGTACTGTGACTATTCCTGTAACTGTTGGAAGTAGTGGTACTACTACTATAAGTGCTGTGGCTCAAAAAGGCGCATCAGATAGTTCAGGAAATTTATTTTTAAATGCAGATGGAAGCTTGCCAAGTGCAAGTAAATCAATATCTATAGTTGTTCCTACGCCAGCTCCAACACCTAATATAAGCAATAATGGAAACTCAAATAATAATAATGCAAGTAATAATGGAGGTAGCAGTGCTAATAATGGTACTACTACAAAAAGTTCAAATAATTACCTTAGTAAATTACAGGTAAATGTTGAAGGGCTTTCGCCAAATTTTAGTAGGACAAAGACAAATTATACGTTAAATGTTGGAAATAATATTAGTAAAATAAATGTTACTGCTGTTGCAGAAGATTCTAATTCAAAGGTATATATTTCTGGAAATACTGATTTGAAAGTTGGCGATAACAATGTATATATTACTGTAACTGCTCAAAATGGTGCTAAAAGAACGTATTCAATAATTGTTACAAAGTCAGCTAATTTAGATGATGCTAATTCATATCTTGAAAGTTTAATTATTGAAAATGCTAAAATATCACCTGAATTTTCAAAAGAGATTTTTGAATATGATTGTGGAATTGTAGGTTCTGATATAAGTAGCTTAAAAATACTTGCTTTTCCAGAAATAGAAGAAGCAAAAGTTGAAATTAGCGGAAATGATGAGCTAATTGAAGGTGAAAATGAGATTGTAGTTAAGGTGACATCAAAAGATGGTACTACATCAAAGGATTATAAAATTAAAGTACTAAAAGAAGCTGCGATAATAAAAGACGAAGACAGCATGAAAAATGCTGAAGATCAAGATACAAATGTAAATATATCAAATAAAAGTGGAGGAGTTGTAACTTTTTTTAAAAGCATCTGGTATTCAATAAAAGCCAATGCACTTATAGTTATAATGTATATATTAATTGTAGTTGAATTTATAGAGATTCTTTACTTATATTGTAAATTGCATGATATTAACTTGTTTAAGAAAAAAGAAGTTGTTCGCAGTAAGTATAATGTTGATATAAGTGGTCTTGAAAAAGAAAAGGAAAAGAAGGAAGAATTGTTTAAAGTTTTTAAAAATGAAAATAATGTAAAAGATGCAAAAAAAGATGACTCTATGCCAAGAAAAAGAAATGGAAGAGAGGCAGACGATAATAATGATAAATAGAAATGTTACTTAATTCGTATAAACAAAGTAACTATAGTACGTTATATCAAGCAAAAGCTTTTGAAGTGGTAACAGGAAACTTTGCTATAATAGGCTATAAAATAAGTTGTGATGGTGCTAACACGTTTATTGATGGTATTTCTGATAGTAGTAAATATTTAAAAGGAAGCCTATATGTAATTACTCATAGTACTAATGCTTATTGGACTTGTAGCCCGCAAACAGCTACATTTGAATCAATTTATGGTGTTACTATTGCTGGTATAGTTGCTCCATATACATGGTATTACACTGATTTTGGATTTAGACCAGTAGTGTGTTTAAAGCAAAATATTGCATTAAAATTAAAAGATGATGGTACGTATGATGTAGTAGAAACGGGTATTTAATTAAAAAATATAGTGAATCAAAGTTATTATTGATTCACTATATTTTTTTCATATTTTAAATATGATATATTAATGAGGTAACAAATTTAACTTATTATTTTTTCCATCCAGGTATATCAGAGCGCATTATTGCACCCATTATATTTGTTCTTACCTTTGGAATATCAAGTGAAATAGTTCTAATTAAATTTTTTATATATTCTCTTTTAGTATAGCCATCTCTTGGACAACATTTTCCAATAACAGGATATTCTAAGGCTTTTGCCACATGTCTTATTTCTTTTTCACTTACGTAAATAAAAGGTCGTATAACTTTTATATCTGATCTACTAAGGTATGTAATAGGTGAAAATGTATGAATTTTTCCATTTAAAAAAATACTCATAAGAAAAGTTTCTATTACATCATCGCTATGATGTGCAAGAGCTATCTTAGTACAGCCATGTTCTATTGCAATACTATTTAACATTCCTCTTCTCATATTTGCACATAAAGAACAAGGATTTTTTTCTTTTCTAATATCAAATACTACTTTTGAGATGTCTGAGTGATATACAATATATTCAATATCTAATTTTTTACAAAGTTCTTCTAACTTTGTTGTATCAAAAGTTTCACTCCCAGGGTGTATAGTAATTGCCATTATATCAAATTTCTTAGGATAGTACTTTTTTAGGTAGTAAAGTGAATGTAGTAATGTAAGACTATCTTTACCTCCAGATAAGCCAATTGCTATTTTATCTCCGTCATCGATCATTGCATAATCATCGATGGCTCTCCTTGCTTTTCCCATAATTGTTTGTAACATAATTAATCTCCTTTATATTTAAAGTATTATACAATAATTTGATATAAAATACAATAGCCAAGAAAGCAAAAAAGTGCCAAGGCATTAGCCTTGGACACTTTTTCAAAAGATTGTTAATTAAAATTTATTACCTTCTTTTAATTTCATCGAAAGGTACGGATTTGTACAATCCGCCGAATATACGTACATATTCGCATCAACATTTGATGATTCACACTTTAGCTGTTGCAAAATAGCAACTGACTGTGCGTTAATCAATTTCATAAAATCACTATCTTCATTGTAATTATGAATAACCATATAAGGCTTCATTTTCTTTGAAAACAGATGATGATTATCCATTGTGCACCAGGTGAAGCCTCCAACAATGATGTCTTCAAGAAGACGGCTTCTAATTGGATCCAATGACTCTGGATTAACAACGTCAAATGCCATTCTGATTAAATCCTCAGCAGAAGAATAAGATTCATCTTTATTAAATCTCATCTGTCCGATAAGTTTTGGATGGTCTTCTCGAGCGAAAATGTTTAAGTAGACTGTTGGAACCTCCTCTTTGTTTTTTCTGTCAATAGATGCTACTGTAAAAAATACAGATCCTAGATGTTGTAACATTGCACAACCCTCCTTTAATTAATATGATAGTTGCTATTTTATTACTTTTTATGTAAATTGTCAAGCAAAAAATAAAAAAATTATGTAAATTTATATGAAAAATATATAAAATTCAAAAATTTCCATTAAGAGAAGAATATTTAAACTACAATCAAAAATATGAACAAGATATAGACACAATAAAAGAAATTATTATTAAGTTAGATAAACAAAAAAGAAAACATAAATGGAAATAGTCTATGGGAAAAAATTTTTAAAAAATATATTCATTTTAAATTTATGAATGCATTAAATAAAATTTTAAAATATATAATGAATAAGATATTAATGTAAAAAATTTACATTGATAATTTTTTTGCTATATTATAAACTGTTTTTAGTATAATTTGAAAAAATGGAATAAGTTATATAAATGTGAAAGGAATAAATGAAATTAATATGAATTATAACAAAAATAATTTTTTTATAAAACTAACTCATAATTACGGTATTAGTTTGATAACTTTAGTAATTACTATAGTTGTTGTTAATGGAAATGGAACTGGATTTAGACCTATAATTTGCTTAAAATCAAGTACAAAATTAAAGGAAATTAAAGAAGGTAAAAATTACAAAATTTAGTGTAAATGAAGAATAAGTAAAAATAAATAAATTAAATAATTGACAGAAAAGCAACACACATACTTGACATAAAGTACAAGCTGAACTATAATATATATGTATTAATGAAAGTATTTAATAATAATTATTATAAGGAGGAGCTATATGGTAAAAGTAGTAACTGATGTCACAAAGGCAAATGTCATAACGCATAATGGGGTATTTCACGCCGATGATATAATGGCAACTGTAATTTTAGAACTAGCTTTAAAAGATATTTATGTTTACCGGACATATGAAGTTCCTGAAAATATAGATAGCAAAAACATTGTAATATATGATGTAGGAAAAGGAAAATTTGATCATCATGGAAAAAATCTTAAAAGGAGAGATAATGGAGTAGCGTACGCATCTGCTGGCTTGATTTGGCAAGAGTATGGCAAGAAAATATTAGAAGAATTGAATTATCCAGAAGTAATGTTTTATATAATGGATAAATATATGCTTCAAGGAATAGATGCTGTGGATAATGGAGAAATGCAAGATGGAGATTATCCTGTACGAAGTGTTAGTTTATCAGATCTAATATCAGAATTTAATCCAAGTTGGGATGATGAGGATTGTTCAATTGATGAAGCTTTTTTAAAAGCTGTAAGTTTTGCTAAGGGAATTTTTCTTAGAAGGTTAAAAAGGGTAAATTCAAAATTGGTAGCAAGACATGAAATAGAAAAAAAAATAAACAATACAAATGGAAATATAATGGTACTTGAAGAATATATGCCTTGGAAGGATGGAATTTTTAATTCTCAAAATGATAAATCTAAGAATATAAAGTATGTTGTACTTCCGTCTGAAAGAATTGGGTTTGAATGTCACTGCGTACCAATTGGATCACAAAATAGTAATTTTAGAAAACCTTTTCCAAAAAACTGGTTAGGGTTACAAAATAAAGAATTGCAAAAGGAAAGTGGAACGAAAACAGCTTTTTTTTGCAATGAAAATGGACAATTTGCAATAGCTCGTCTTAAATGTGATGCTATAAAAATGGCTAAGCATTCGTTACAAACAAAATAATAAAAAAACTAGGAGATTTTAATTAAAAATTTCCTAGTTTTTTTCAAAAATATTTATAAATTACCTAAATAGCCTTGAAAAAAGTTAAATTAAAATATATAATATTTGTGTAAGCGACAAAAGGAGTATGAAAGGATGGCTCCAGATATATGAACAAAGTACATATAAAAAAAGATAGAGGAATTAGTATAATTACTCTTACTATTTTAGTAATCGTTGTTGTTATGGTAATATCTGCCGTAGTTAGTACTTTAATGAGGCAAAGAGCTGTTAATAGTACTTATGAGGCTACAATAAAAATTGATTTACAAAATATGTCAGATGAATATGATATTGCTTATCAAAAAGCATTATATAGTACCGATGGAGATTACAAAAAAATTAATGATGCAGATTTGTATGGCGTAATTTCAAACAAATGGTATGAAAAATGTGTTGCAACAAAAAATGGAATAGTCTATTTAGAAAATAATAAAAGGATTATCTCATATATCGAAAGCTTTCAAAATATTATATCATTAGAAAGCAAAAAAAATCAGGATAAAATTTGTATAACTAATGTAAAAAGCAGTGCAAGTAGTATAGACTTCAATGTTTTGGTAAATGATAGTTTTAATGAAAAGTTTAGATATATATATGCTTTTAAACTAAAAGGAGAACAAACTTGGAAAGTTTATAGTTCAAATTCATATAAAATAACAATACAAAATTTAAAAGCTGGTGCTAGTTATTATATAAAAGTAATAGCAAAGGATATCAACGAGTATTATGTTTCAAAATCTTATGTTGTTTCTATAAATGGTTGAGTATTAATATATAAGGAGGAAAATATATGGAAAGTAAAAAAAGTAGTGTATCAAATAAAAATGGAAAAAAAGTTACATCAAGAAATAAATTATTTTTAATAATTATCATGATTGTTATAATTTTGTGCTTTGTAATTGGCGCAATTGTTTTAAATACAAAAGATGATTCTAAACCAGGTGATGATGGTAAAGTAGATAATTCACAAGGTGACAGTGGTGATGGCACAATTGTTGATGGTTCAGCTGGTACTATAGATTTAAATAATAAAGAAAATGCAACTGTAAATAATGGTGTAAAAGAAAATATTTCTGAAAAATTAAAAGAAGATAAAACGTTTAGTGGAATGAAAATAACAAATGTGGTTTTAAAGGCAGAAGGTGGTATTTCTAGTTTTACTGCTACTGTAGAAAATATTTCTGGTAATGATTTTAAAGCACAGGGAATTGTAATAAAATTTGTAAATAAAGATGGCTCAACATATACTGATCTTGAGGGGATAATTGGCGATGTAAAAGCAGGTGAAACTACAAGGATTGATGCTAGTACAACAGCAGATATAATAAATGCATATGATTTTTCTATTGAAGGATTACAGTAAAATAGGTAAAAATAATATATGTTGTTTTGAAAGTTTATTTAGATTGAAAATCTCTATATTATTTAATATAGGGGTTTTTTATATTAGTGAAGTTGTAGCGTGTAATTTAGTTTTTATAGGTGAGGTAATATGATTAATTTAAGTGACTATGAAGAAAATATGGAAGGTCAAATTAACTTATTTGAAGATATAAATGATGATGGAAATTTAAAAAGTGTTGATTTAGAAAATGTTGTTGATGCAATTGATAAAAAAAGTGCAGAAGAAGAGATAAGAAAATTAAGAAAGCAAATAGAATATTATAATAAAATGTACTATGAAGAAGATAAGCCTACTATTAGTGATTATGCTTATGATAGTTTAAGCTTAAGGCTAAGGGAATTAGAGGAAAAGTATCCTGAGTTTATCACTAAAAATTCACCAACACAAAAAATTGGTGGAAAAGTAAAAAGTACTTTTAAAAAAGTTGTTCATGATGTGCAAATGCAAAGTTTACAAGATGTTTTCTCATTTTCAGAAGTTGAAGAATTTGTAGACAAGGTAAAAAAAGAATTTGGAGATGATACAGAATTTGTAGTTGAAACTAAAATTGACGGACTTTCTGCATCTTTGGAATATGTTGATGGTGTTCTTGTTAGGGCTTCAACAAGAGGAGATGGATTTGTAGGAGAAGATGTTACCGAAAATATAAAAATGATAAAAGATGTACCACAAAAATTGTTGTCAAATGATACAATTGAAGTAAGAGGTGAGGTATATTTACCAAGAGTTGAGTTTGAAAAAATTAATGAAAGACTTGAAAAAGAAGGTAAAAACTTACTTGCAAATCCAAGAAATGCAGCAGCTGGAACTTTAAGGCAACTTAATACAGAATTAGTTAAATCTAGAAACTTGAGTATATTTGTGTTTACTGTATTAAAATCAGATTTATCTTTTGAAACTGATTTTGAAAATTTAGAATATTTAAAAAGTGTTGGAATAAAAACAATAGAATACAAGAAAAAGTGTAAAACGGCAAACGAAGTAATTGGCGCTATAAATGAAATTGGAAATATGAGAGATTTGCTTCCTTATGATATAGATGGTGCAGTTATAAATGTAAATAATTTAAAGTATAGACAAGAAATGGGAACAACTGTTAAAGTTCCAAAATGGTCAATTGCATATAAATATCCACCTGAAAAAAAATATACAAAAATTTTAAATATTGAAACTCAGGTTGGAAGAACTGGTCAAGTAACACCTATGGCAATTTTAGAACCAGTTAGGGTTGCTGGATCTGTTATATCAAAAACAACACTTCATAATTTTGATTATATAGAGCAAAAAGATATCAGAGTTGGCGATATTGCACTAATACAAAAAGCAGGGGATGTAATTCCAGAAGTAGTAGAAGTATTAAAAGAAAAAAGAGATGGTTCTGAAATGAAATATATTGCTCCTGTTTTATGTCCAGTTTGTGGTGAAAAATTGGAAAAAGAAGATGAAATAGTAGCGCTTAGATGTACAAATAGTGAATGTCCTGCAACTATTTTTAGAAGCATCCTACATTTTGCTTCACGAGATTGCATGAATATATCTGGAATGGGCGAATCTGTTGTTGAGGATTTAATTGAATCTGATCTTTTACATGATATTTCAGATATATATTATTTAAAGTATGAGAATGTATTAAATTTAGAAAGATTTGCAAGTAAATCAGCTAAAAATTTAATTGATGCAATCGAAAAATCTAAGGAAAATTCGTTGGATAAATTAATATTTGGTCTTGGAATAAGACATATAGGAAAAAAGGCAGCTAAGATATTAAGCGAAAACTTTAAAGATATTTATGCTATTTTTGATGCAACTAAAGATGAATTAAATTCATTAACAGATTTTGGTGAAATAATGTCAGAAAGTGTTATAGAGTTTTTTAAGAAAGAAAAAACACGTGAAATTATATCAAAATTAGAAAAGGCAGGAGTAAATCTAAAAGGTACAAAAAAAGAAAAAAAGTCAGATAAACTTTTAAATTTTACATTTTGTGTTACAGGTTCATTTGATGGGTATAAAAGAGAAGATATTATTGAAATTATAGAGAAAAATTCTGGAAAATTTTCATCATCTGTGTCTAAAAAAACTAATTTTTTAGTTGCAGGAGATGATGCTGGAAGTAAATTAAAGAAAGCGCAAGAATTAGGCATAAGAGTAATTTCTGTTAATGATTTGAATGATGTTATAAATGGTAGCTTAAATATTAATCAAATTTAAAAAATGAAGTTTAAGAAGGAATGCGTATGAATAAAGTAATAGACAAAATAAATGAAAATGAATGTTTAAATCAAATAGGTAAATTATTACTAGATGGAAAATGTGAAAAATTAAATTTAAATGGGCTTACAGATAGCGCAAAAGCACTTATTGCTTATGCGCTTACAACTGCTTCTTCAAAAAATGGATTTATAGTTTGTAGCAATGTTATATCAGCAAATAAAATGATACAAGATTTAAAGCTTTTTGCAAATGGTATAGAAATCATATACCTACCTGCACGAAAACTAGAATATTATGATTTTGAAGTAGAAAGTATGGAGATAAAAAATGCTAGGATGTATGCTATAGAAAAAATATTGTCTGGTGATAAGAACATTGTAGTAACAACAACAGATGGAATTTTAACTAAGATGTATCCTTCAAGTGCTTATGCTGGAATGGATTTAAGTCTTTCATTAAATGATATTATAGATACTAAAGATATTGCTGAAAAACTGATAAATTTAGGATATGAAAGTACATCTTTGGTTGAAGGAAAAGGTCAATTTAGTATAAGAGGTGACATTATTGATATATTTGCAATAAATGACACGGTTCCTTATAGAATTGAACTTTTTGGAAATGAAATAGATAGCATTAGAACTTTTGATGTACTAACACAAAGAAGTTTAGATAGAGTAAATTCTATTGAAATCTCATTTTTAAGTGAAGCCAAGATTTCAGATGCTAAAAAAGAAATGGTAATTTCAAGGCTTCAAGAATTTGCTAATGGTGATAATATACCTAATGAATTAAAAGAAAATATATTGAAAGATATAGAAAAAATTAAAGAAAACTTACTTGAAAATATATTTGATAAATATTTTGAATTACTAGTAGAAAAAAAATCTTGTATAATTGATTATTTAAAAGACTATAACATATTTATAGATGAACCTGAAAGAAATAAACAAAAAGCTGAAAATGTCGTATATGAAAATGATGAAACATTAAAGATTTTAACAGAAAGAAATTATTTATATATCCCTTTTGCTAATAGGTATTATAGCTATGAAGAGGTATTGGAAAAAATTTTGAAAAAAAATAATATTTATCTTGAAAATATTGGTGAAGTAAAGAAAAGTACAAAAAGAAAAGAATTTAAATTCGATTTTACTGATGCAAATTTTTATAGAAACTCAATTGATGTTTTATTACAAGATATAAAAAATGCAAAGGAAAAATTAAAACTGTTAATTTTTTCAACAGATACTAGAGTAGAGCAAGTAAAAAATTATTTAATAGATAATAAAGTAAAGGTTAAAGTAATACAAAATATATTTTCAGAAGATTATAACAAGGATACTGTATATATATCAAAGTCTTTATTATCTAATGGCTTTTCTAGTGATATGTTAAACCTACTTATTATATCAGAGCCAGTAAGTGGGGTTAGCAAGAGTGGAAAAATAAATAAGCAAAAAAAACAAATAGGACAAAATATAAACAGTTTTAGTGATTTAGAAGTAGGAGATTATATAGTTCATGAAAATCATGGTATTGGTATTTATAGAGGAATTGAAACTATAAGTGTAAATGAAATAAAAAAAGACTATATTAAACTTGAATATGACAATAAAGGAATATTATACGTTCCAATTGCTAATCTTGATAGCGTAAAAAAGTATGTATGTGATGATGAGGCAAAACCAAAAATAAATTCACTTAATTCAAAAGACTGGATAAAAACCAAAAATAACGTAAAAAAACATGTTGAATCAATAGCAAAAGATCTAGTACTACTTTATGCAGAACGTGAGAAAAGTACAGGATATAGTTTTCCAAAGGATACACCGTGGCAAAAAGAGTTTGAAGATTCATTTCCTTATGAACTTACTTCTGATCAAAAACAGGCAGTATCTGAAATAAAAGATGACATGGAATCTTCTAAAACAATGGATAGACTTCTATGTGGTGATGTTGGGTACGGAAAAACTGAGGTTGCAATAAGGGCAGCTTTTAAAGCCGCAGTCTCTTTAAAACAAGTTGCTTATCTTGTTCCTACAACTGTACTTTCACTTCAACAGTACAATACTTTTAAGTCAAGAATGCAAGAATTTGGAATAAATGTTGAAATGTTAAGTAGGTTTAAAACAAAAAAGCAGCAAGATCAAATATTAAAAGATATAAAAGATGGAAAAATAGATGTAGTTGTTGGAACGCATAGACTTTTATCAAAAGATGTTGAATTTAAAGATTTAGGCCTTCTTATAATTGATGAGGAACACAGATTTGGCGTAAAGGCAAAAGAAGAAATAAAAAAATTAAAGAAAAATGTTGATGTTCTATCTATGACTGCTACCCCAATACCAAGAACTTTACATATGTCTATGGTTGGAATAAGACAAATGTCAACTTTAAGTGAGCCACCACTTGAAAGATTACCTGTGCATACATATGTACTTGAATATAATTTAGATGTTGTAAAAGAGGCAATTGAAAAAGAGTTACTTCGTGATGGACAAGTAATATATTTAAATAATAGAGTAAATGATATAGAAGAAATAGCAACAAAAGTTAGAAATTTGGTACCAGATGTAAGGGTGTTAGTGGCACATGGAAGAATGGAACCAAGGCAAATTGAGGATGTAATGATAAAATTTATGAATCACAAAGCTGACGTTCTTGTATGTACTACTATATTAGAATCAGGCATTGATATTCAAAATGCAAATACACTTATTGTTGAAAATGCAGATAAATTGGGACTTGCACAACTTTATCAAATAAGAGGAAGAGTTGGAAGATCTAATAGGCTAGCATATGCGTACATAACATACAAAAAAGACAAGTCATTAAGTGAGGTATCAGAAAAAAGGTTAAAGGCAATAAGAGATTTTACTGAGTTTGGAAGTGGCTTTAAAATTGCTCTAAGAGATCTTGAAATTCGTGGAGCTGGTAATTTGTTTGGAAAAGAACAACATGGTCATATGATAAAAGTAGGATATGAAATGTATTTATCTCTTCTTGAAAAAGCTATAGATACACAAAAAAATAAAGAATTTGGAGGTATACATGGCAAAAAAACAGATATGACAGATGAAATATTAGAAAATTCTGAAGTTAGAATTGAGCTGAATGTTTCTGCATATATTAGTGATTCATATATTAGTGATCCAATACAAAAAATTTCAATGTACCAGAAAATATCAGACATAAAAACAAAAGAAGATAGTATGAATTTAATAGATGAATTACTTGACAGATATGGTGATATTCCAAAAGAAACAGATAACCTTATAAAAATAGTAGAAATAAGAAATGCTGCAAGAAAAATTGGAATAACAAAAATATCTGTAAAGGGCGATTTTCTTGTATTTGAACCGTCTAATTTAAAATTTAGATTGACAAAATTTTCAAGTAGTGATATACTAATACGTGTACAGTTGGAATTAACAAAAATTCAGAAAATGTTGGATGAAAAGGGGTAAGAAAATGGGAAAAAACAAAAAAAACAAGAACAAAAATGGTAATAATAATGTTACTAAAAAAGTTGAAAATGTCGTAGAAAAAGAAAATTTACAAGAAAATGTAAATTCAGATGTTGAAGAGAAAAATAAAGAAAAAACTGGTACAGAAACTAAAGTACAAGATAGCGCCAAAAATTTAAATAAAGTTAAAAATAATGATAAAAAGGAAGATACTAACACTAAAAAGGAAGAAAATATTAAAGTAGATAATACTGAAGGAAAAAATGAAAAAGAAGAAGCAAAAAAAGAAAAAATGAAAGAAAAGGAAGAAAAGAAGGAAGAAAAAGAAAAAGACTTAGAAAGTAAAAAAATAGAAAAAAAGATGAAGAAATCTGCAAACAATGATACAAAGGTTATAGTTGGCATAGTTGTTGCTGTAATTATTATTGCATTTGGTATATTTGGTCTTTATTTTGCAAAGTCAAATTTGGAATATTGCATTTCATATGATGGTGGAACAGTTTCTAATGCAGATTATGAAGTATATTACAAAACTTTTGCTACTATGCTACAATATTATGGATATAGCACTTCTGATATTCCAAAGCAAATAGCAAATAAGGCTGCACTTGATGCTATACTTGTAAAACGTGCAAATGAAGCTAAAGTTACAATATCTGATGAAGATAAAGAGGCAATTGAAAAAGTATTTAATGACAAAGATCAACTTGAAACATTTACATCACAGGGAATTGATATAGCAAGAATGAGAAAGTTATATTATAACGATTATTTAATTACTGCTTATATTCAAAAATTAGCTGATGAAGCAAATGATGAAGATGTATTAAATTATATTAAATCTAATTCAACAGGTGATATTGATTTATATGAATATAACACATCACACATTTTATTTAAGTTTACTGATGAATCTGGTAATGCTTTAGATGATGCTGCAAAAGCAGAAAAGAAGAAAAAAGCTGAGGAAATTTTACAAAAAGCTAAAAATGGAGAAGATTTTGCTACTCTTGCTAAGGAA
>ULOC01005706.1_pt1 | contig 15500 bp, 8 predicted proteins | sample 1952181 | NCBI WGS metagenome assembly ULOC01 (sample SAMEA4835592, study PRJEB28245) | human gut metagenome | biome: gut microbiome; material: fecal sample | place: Denmark | collected 2008
GCAGGTCTTCTCCTGCCGGAGCAAGGTAAAAGGCATTCTTCCCTCCGTCGGGGGCAGCTTCAAGAGGAATAAAAGAAAGAGCTCTGTTTATTTGTTTGAAACCTTTCATAATCTCATCCCGACCTTCTCTTCCAGAGCAAGGTCAAGGGCGTACTTCCCCGTCTGGGAAGGCAAGTGTTAGCGATACATCTAATCTCACTCATTTCTTCCTTATTCCCCTCATCTCCATGCCATTCTTCCCAATTTCTCATATATTTCCTTTTATTATCGATGATTTGCTCTGATTATTTGACAGTATTGCGTCCTAGCTGTTACAGTTATAAATAGAGTATTTTCTATTACTTAGGGAAGGATGTGGTGTGGTTGAATCAACCCTTGCTTTTATTGGGGGCTGTGATTTTGATTTGTATTTTGCTGAATCGGTTTTTGGAGAAGATTCCTGTTCCTTCTTTGCTCATTTTTATCGGTCTGGGCATGTTTTTCGGGGAGAACGGGCCGTTTCGGATTCAGTTTGATCATTATGCTCTGGTGAACCTGGTATGCTCAGTGTGCCTGATTTTCATTATGTTTTATGGCGGCTTCGGGACGAATATGCGGGCAGCGCGGCCGGTTCTGCGCGAGGCAGCTCTAATGTCTTCGCTGGGAGTTGCGGGGACGGCGGGAGCTGTGGCTGCATTCGCTCATTTCGCGCTGTCGCTTTCGTGGCTGGAGAGTTTTCTGATCGGGGCCGTGATTTCTTCGACGGATGCGGCTTCAGTTTTCAACATTCTCCGTTCGCAGAAGCTGGCTTTGAAGTATCATACGGACTCGCTCCTTGAGGTGGAGTCGGGTTCGAATGACCCGATGAGTTATATGCTGACGATGGCGGCGATTGCGCTTTTGAGCGGGGCAGCGTTTTCTTTCCCTCTGCTCCTGGCCAAGCAGCTTCTGATCGGAGCTTTTTTCGGGCTCGCAATCGGCTGGCTTGCGCTGAAGCTTCTGCATTCGCGGCTGCTTCCTTCACAGCAGAGTCACACGGTTTTCCTGTTTTCGATCATGGTGCTGGCGTATGCGATTCCGGCAGAGTTTGATGGAAATGGATATCTGAGTGTCTACCTCTGCGGGATTTATATCGGAAATTCGAAGCTTCCGCAGAAGAAGTACCTGGTCCATTTCTTCGATGTCCTGACGAATGTGGCGCAGGTGATGATTTTCTTCCTTCTGGGACTTCTGGTGACGCCGGTGGATCTGCCGTCTGTGATTGTGCCGGCTCTGGTGCTGACAACGTTCCTGACGCTTGTGGCAAGACCTCTGGTAAGCGCGGCGATCCTGGCGCCTTTCGGGGCCAAGCGGGAGCAGATTGCCCTGGTTTCCTGGGCGGGCCTCCGCGGGGCGGCCTCGATTGTATTTGCCATAGGTGCTGTGCTGGCCGAGGTGGACATTACGTACAATCTTTATAACCTTGTGTTCTGCATGGTACTTCTCTCGATTTCCATTCAGGGAACGCTTCTTCCGTTCGCGGCCAAGAAGCTTTCGATGATCGATCCTACGGCGGATATCCGCACGACGTTTAATGATTACCAGGATGACAGCGATATCAGCTTCGTCCGGCTGCGCCTAAAGGAAGGGAGCAGCTGGTGCGGCAAGTCGCTGGCAGAGCTTCAGCTTCCGAGGGATCTTCTCGTGGCGATGATTATGAGAAATGGCGAAGTCCTTGTGCCTGACGGGAGTACGGTTCTGAAGGAAAATGACCTTCTGGTCTTTGCGGCTCACAGTTTCGAGGATGAAGAGCATCACGCTCTGGAAGAAGTCGTCGTCGACCGCGCAAGCGAAGCGGCCAATCGTCCGCTTGCCGCCATCCCCTCCTCCAGCGCCCGCCGCGTCCTCCTGATCAAGAGAGGCATAGACACCATCATTCCTTCCGGCAGCACCGTGATCAAACACGGCGATATACTCGTCTTAGCGCCGGAACTCGAGAGGGAATGAGGAAGGCGGGTTCTTGCACTAAAAAAGCAGTCCTTTTGCGGGGCTGCTTTTTCATTTCCTTTTTATATTTCCACGATGTTGACTTCGGTTCCGTGATCTTTGAGGATGCGAATGAGGTCTTCTGTGTCCAGCCAGATGGTGGCTGTGTTATCATTGGGATGAACACCTATCTTATGGCTCAAAAATGTCTCATCGAGGTAGAAGTGAACCGCGTTTTCTTCGTCATTCAGAAGGCCGAGCGGAGTGACAGAGCCCGGGGTGAGCTTGAGGTACTTCAAGAGATCATCGGGACTGGCAAAGGAGAGGGCCCTCAGGCCCTGCGCCTTGCGGAATTCTTTGAGGTTCACCTGCTTTTCACCCTTGACGGTGATGAGGTAGTAATTCCTTTTCTTGTCATCCCTGACGAAAAGGTTCTTGGCGTCCCATTCCGGATAAGGAAGCTTGACCTCTGCCAGTTCTTCCATGTTGAATACAGCCTTATGCTCGGTGGTCTCAAAAGTGATTCCGTGGTCTTTGAGGTACTGGCAGGTTTCTTCCTTGTTCATAGATTTCTCCTTCCAAATGGTCCAATTCAGCCTTCATAAGAGGCAAGTTCGATAAGATTGCCGTCGGGGTCTCTCAGGTAGATGCTTTTCATTTCACCCAGCGCCCCATGGCGTGTGACAGGGCCTTCTTCGATGGCGCCGCCTTTTTCCTTGATTTCCTTTTCGGCATCTTCGATGCTGCCTTCAATGGCAAGACAGAGATCGAGGCTGCCGTATTCGGGATTCCCGGCAGCAGGAAGAAATTCGGCTTTTCTTGTATGGATGTTGAATTTCTGATTCCCGAAGAAGAGTGCGTATCTCCCGTTCTTCTCCTCGGCCCTCATGCCAAGGATATCGACATAGAAATGAAGGCATGCCTCAAGATTTTCCGTAGTGATCACGATGTGGTCGATGGTCTTGTATTTCATGGCTGCCTCCTATCCATGAACGACGAGGGTCAGCATCGTAAGGTCGTCTTCTCCAGTATTAATGATGGTATGGGAGGATCCTTTAGGGCAGATGTGGCAGCAGCCGGCGGTGAGGATTTCTTCTTTCCCGTCGCAGATAGCCTTGCCGGTGCCGGAAAGGATGTAATTGATGTCGTCTCCGGATTCCTGCTTGTGGAGTCCGATCGATGCGCCCGGATGGAGTTTCGTCGGGATGATGCGGTATTTGCTGTCATTGAACATCCGGACAGTCATTGTTCCTTCCCCGCCATTCATTCCGGAGAAGACAGCTTCTTTTATTTCATTGAAATTGATCAGCATGGCTGGCTCCTTTTTATTTTACTCCCTCGTCAGCAGGGAAACGGTTTCGATGTGGTTCCAAGAGCTCATCTGGATGTTTTGAATATATTTTCAGTGTGTTTTTGACACCTATTCGTCCTTGGAAACAAGTCCACGGCATTTTGTGCTTTTGTCCGTCCTTGGGAATATGTCCAATTTTATCCTTGAGATGGTGACTTGGATGTTTTTGCGAGAACGGAGTGTATCTAACAAGACGTAATCTTTGATACAATGCCCTTATGTGTTTTTAGCCCGGAAACCGCGCTATTTCTGGGCTTTTCTGGGCTTTTCTGCGTTTCGAGGCGTAGAGCGGGAGCTCACTTCCGGCTCTGTATTCGTATGCTGCTGCGGTTGCTGTAGCCAAAAGCGACACCCCCAATCTGCAATCGTTAAAAAGTATGGCTATCGTTGAAGGGTTACTCGGCGTCACCATGCTTTCTCAAGCTCTGACGCCTCGTAGGAATCCACATGTTTTCCGTCATCAAGGGAAACCATTATCAGGTTCCCATTGATGTCAATTATCGTTCCTTCTTGGCCGCGATACTTCACTCGCACATGATCACCAACTCTAAAGCCAGACGACGACTTGGCTCGGTTTGAATCTCCGAGCACACCGAGAAAAGCAAACCATCCTGATTTTTTCTTTCGTTTCTGCTTTTCGAGATTCTTGTTAATCCGGTTCAGGTTGTCCGCAAGCTGTCCCGCACTTTCCGCGAGGTCGTCGATCTGTTTCTGAAGAACTCCCGGCTGCCAGATAGCACCTTCATTCGGATCTTGCAGATTGTATCGCTTAGCGATATTTGTTATCACATCGTCCCGAATCTCGTTATTATTGAGTTCTTCCAGAACCTCCTGCGTACAAGGACCCGTTGCCGCTATCGCGAGAGTATTCAAAAGCTCCTCGTCGCCGATAAATGCAGCAAGCTCCGCAACCTGAGCATAGGTGAAGGAAAGCTGTACCTTCTCTGCCTTGCGAAGAAGGCGACGGGCAAGAGCCTCATCTATACATTGGCAGCAATCTACAATCTCGGTGGTATCCGCATTTTGAAGGTCGGATATCTGTGAAAGTCTGGAAGAGACAGTGCTATCAGACCAGCAAAGATAACCATCGTAGAATTGTTTCCAGGTCATCATAAGCTCGCCGTCAGGCTCACTATCATTTCGCCAGCGATGTTCGTGATGGTAAACGTGTCATTCATCATAAGCATTTCCCTCTCAATTTGGTATTGGAACGGGAACATATAGCCCATTTCGCGTAAGTCCTGAAGGGTAAAGTTTCCTTTATCTTCGACAGTCATACCGGCACTTGCCAGAAGTGCATTTACTTTATCGTCTCGCACTTCATGCTTTACGATAGTGTAGCGACCCGGCTTCTCAGCTTTTAAAGCACCAATTGCTTTCATTGTTGCGATGATCTTGTCGATGGAGTGGAACAGCGTAGCGCGTTCACCCCATTCATCAAAGATCTTCTGCTTTAGTTGCTGGAGTGTAAACTCCTTTTCGAATTCGGAGAGCTTACCAATGATCCTCGATACATCTACAAATATCGGATAAGTGGCGAGGATAATACACCAGTGTGCTGCAAGCGAATTATCAGAATCCTTTTCGATAAGAGCCCGTGCCTGTGTACGTAGAGATTTCGTTTCCGGATTCTCGTAATACCATAAGTTCATCAGAATCTCTCTGGTTTTACGTAAGTTTGTAGGACTCTTGATTTCAAAGCTGAGGTATTCATTCAGCCTGTCCTTATATTCTTGTTCTGGCAGATTCTCGGATAACAGCTCGACGGCCTTATTAAGCCATGTCATCTTCAAATTTCTCGAAAGTCCGACCATCTTACCCATTGTTATCCACCGCCTTTATTTTAATAAATGGCACGATCACCTCGTCCACCGTTATGCCTCCGTGTGTCATCACCTTGTCACCTTTCGCATCAAAGGATTTCCCAATGTTGCAGATCAAGTAATCGTACTGCTTGTCAAGAAAGTACTTCGGATACTCGATCATTTCATATTGTTCCTTCATTTTCTCTTTGTCTGCAAACTTCTCCAGAACCAACATACGATGGCTCTTTGTTTCTGTCTCGACGCCAAGCTTCATCAGTCTCCCCTGACCGACGCATGGAGTATTACCGTGATCAGCTGATATATAGATATCAAAGCCTTTACTGAGTAGTTTCCGGACAAGTGTCGCGAGCTTTCCGGTACTGGACAGGTATTCCACATCACGATACATGCCAGAGCGCCCCTGCTGTTGACCATGAACCATATCATCTATGTCATTGATGATGACGCAACCACACCGAATCGTCGGCCCAAAGTCGGCATCGTATCCTCGATGATATTCAACCTGCTCTTTACGCAGGCCAAAGCTTATGGCGCAATCGGTGAATTCCTTACCCTCCTTGCTGGTACTCCACGGGCTCAAAAGCTGAAGTGGATATTTGCCGGAAACAAGGCTCTGCCGAGAAAGTGATGTGATCGTCGGAATCATGGCAAAAGCCGCAGATCGTTCGTACTTTATGTCTCCGAAGCTTCGCGACAATATGGTCCAATCAAATTCTGACATTCCGTCCATGACAATAATCACGAACTTGTCACTGTGATTATGTATGTAATCCATCGCGCCCTTGACGAGCACCGGTGTTTCCCGATCTGAAGTAATCTTTCCTGAAAGCTTGCCGAAGCCTTCAAGTATAAATTTCAAGAATGGTTCCTGTACGAACTCGGCATTCGCGTCGATCTCATAAGCTGCACAGAAGACATCAATCTCGGATTTTGTCTCCGCGACCTTGATCCAATCCCTATAGTTTTGAGCCTTTTCTGCCATAACAGAGACATCTTTGATACGCTGCTTCACGTATTTGCGAACATTGTCTCTGCCGTATACAACATTGTCTATGAATTCTTTCGTCTTTTCATACGTGCAGCAATCGTCATAGAGGCCTTTATACGCCATGCAGAGAAGATCAAAGTTCAGATCTGCCTTTTCCCGGATGCACTGTGTCTGCAGACGCGGGAAGAGATTCATCAAAGAAATACGAAATATGTAAGAGCCACAAGCCTTCAGAACGTCATATGGTATATAAACCTTTGGCGCTGCGAGAATCAGGTACTTATCCTGGCCGCCTTTGAACTCGTCTTCCCACTCAATTCTGAAGCTCAGGTCATCTTTGTAGCGAATGATCTGGAAACCTCTGTGCTCAAACTCATCTGTATAGTGCGTCTTTTTTTCAAGGCCGTCCTCATCAATGAATAGCATGCGTGAAGTGTGGGAAGCATAAGTTTTTTCATATATATATTGTCCGAACATTATCACGCCTCCAATCTGACAAGTAGGCACAACTTAAATTCCGGATAGACCTCTTGTCCTTTTCTATATTGCTCCTCTACAGTTTCTTTTTCTTTTTCCAGTCGCTGCAGCCGGGATTTTCTGATGTTATCTATGCCCACATGCTCTGTCGCTTCTGTCCGCAGTTCCAGGGCATACATGTATTTGTCGTAGCTTTCCTTATTTCTTTTTAGCTGCTGATCCTTTAATTTAAGAAACGAATCATACGCAAATTCTGTGCTCAGCTTTTCGAGTTGCTGATACTCGTCTCCAGTTAAGTTCGGTACGGAATGGACAGAAAGTTGTGACGTTCCATCAAGGAACACATCCATAATCCGCTTCCCAGCCATTGGTCGCAGCACAAAATCTTTATTAACAAATACAGGGAGTATTCTCTGATCCATTTCTTCATCGGTTACAGACAGATCCCAAAGCATGAAGTAGCCTTCTTCGTTTGGAAAATCCTGAATCGAAACCGACAATATCGGGGAGAATCGATCCTGAATCACGTCTGCATTGAGATGCCGCGTAATACTTTCGTCATTGATACTGATATCCATAATGAGCCGCGTGTCCAATCCCTGCCATGCATCATAATAGGTGAGCATCTGGCGCAGAGCGGAATCCACATCAAAGTTCGATTCCTTCCCGACGAGCTTCGTCAAGTCTTTGTCTTCATGAAGCAGGCTCTTGTATTTCTGCGCGTTTTTCAGCTCCTGCCGTAGCTCAGATTCTACCGGATACAGATTCTCATCGGATTTTCTATGCGGCCTGCTGATCGAACGCATATAGACATCGGTAAAATCAACTTCTGCAACTTCGCTATCAAGGACATCAGAATACTTATCGACGCCCATTTCTTTGAGGATCACAGAGAGCTTTTCTTCCAGCACTTCCCGTACACGGTTTTCAATCGTATCTGTTACGATGAAATTGAAAATCTGCACATCTCGCGTTTGCCCGATACGATCTACACGACCGCAGCGCTGCTCGATTTTCATCGGATTCCACGGCAGATCGTAGTTGATGATGATATTCGAAAACTGTAAGTTCAGGCCTTCACCACCGGCATCGGTAGAAATAAAGACGTTCGTATTGTCGCGGAATTCCCGAAGTGCCTCGTTACGCTCCTCAATGCTCATTCGGCCATTCAGGATTGTCGCAGAATATCCCATTGCCGTCAGCAATCGCTGGAGATATTCCTGCGTAGCCACAAATTCCGTAAAGATGATAATTTTCTGGTTTCTATCTGCGTTTAGGAGAGCGTCTATCGTATTCTCCAGCGTTTCGATTTTTACATCCGGGTGCTGGAACTCCGCCTGCTTTGCAACCGCGATAATATTCTCCAGCTCGCTGATTTCTTCTTCCATATCGAGAGACATGGCTTGAAGTGCATCCTCGGCGTCATCTTCAATATCTAGCTCCGCCAGATCTTCTTCGGTAAGAGAGCCAATCTTGGTATCCTGGGTTTTCAATATTTCAAGCCGCCGTTCGAGGCTCTGGCGGATTGCTGCTGTGCTGCTTGTCACCATGCGCTGCATGATGATCAGCAAGAAAATCAGGCACATATTTTTCTTGCGGTTCCGGAGTGCCTTGTTATAGGTCTTCGAAACGTAGGACGTGACCATCTCATAGAGCTGTCGCTGATAAGTATGCCGTTCGTCCCAGGTCAGCTCGACCAGATGTGTGACACGGTTCTTAAACAGCAGATTTCCGTTATTGTCTATAGCCTCGCGCTTCTCTGTACGGATCAGGAACGGAGCAACCTGTTCCTTGACTACGGATTTTGCGTTCGGAAAGGCATCCTCGTCAAGCAGGCGGACCAGCCGTAGGAAAGGTTCGGTCTTGCCGTTGTGCGGCGTGGCTGTCAGGAGCAGCAGATATGGGCTTGCCTGTGAAAGTAGATACCCGAGCTTATATCTGGCCACTTCACCGGAAGAACCAGCAACACGATGCGCCTCATCGATGATGATCAGGTCCCAGCCGCTGTTAATGATGGAATAAATACGTTCTTGGTTATATTGCTCGACGCGCTCCTCTGTCCACCCGGCATGTTTTTCGAGAGGCTTGATGGAATCCATCGGCGAGATGACTTGATCGTACTGCCCATAGACATCATCGCTGTCCGTAAGCCTGTGAATCGTATCGTAGTCCGACGGCAGAATCACCTGAAACTTCTCGTGGAATTTCTCCTGCATTTCCGCAGACCACTGCGTTACAAGGCCGGTCGGGCAGACCACAAGCGTCCGCCTGACCAGTCCTCTTGCTTTCAGTTCCTTGATGACCATGCCAGCCTCGATCGTTTTCCCGAGGCCGACCTCATCCGCCAGAATATAGCGGATGTTGTTTGTGGACATCACACGATTCAACACATGCAGCTGATGCGGCAGCGGAATGACACCGCTGGCAAGAGAAGTCAGGAGTCCTCCTGCAGTTTCGTTTTTAATCTTTGACAACAACGTGACATAGCGCAGATAATTCTCGTCGTAAGTATTCGAACCGGACGAATCGCTCAAGCTGTCCGCCATCACCTTATAAACAGTTCCAGTGGACGAATCAAAGACGCGATAGGATACATATCCCCACACTTCGAGGCGTTCAAGAACCTGTACACTTTTTCCCGTATTCCTGTCAAAGGCGAATTCACCTGCCTTCAGCATGCATTGCCACCTCCAAAAATATGCAGTTCAAAGCTTCACTGCACGCGGCTCAAACTGATGTCGTAGTACATCAGCAGCTTATCGTCTTCCTGAATGGTCTGCTCCGGCAGCCGCTCAGCCATGTCGACAATGGCCTGATAGTTCTTATCCTTCCAGAGCCTTGAGAAACCTACTCGGATCGCCTCGGAACGGAACAGCTTCAGTTTTCCTTTGCTGTTCATATAGCTCTCGAATTCCTTCCAGAGGTTCTTTTCACGTAGCTTAGCAACATCGCCTTCCTTTGTGCGATCTGGAATATACCAGCGGCCTTTATCATCCTGAATGAAGTTCTCGTCCAGCATGACGGACAGCTCCGGCATGTCTTCATAGCGGTCGACAGACTTCACTTCCTGCATAAACTTCGGCTGGAGTTCTGCGTACGTCTGCGGTGTATCGAGCTGCTGATAAAGCCATGCGATAGCAGATTTCTCATTCGAAACAAACAGCTCATACTGAATTGGTTCGACGTCCATCTTTATGCGTGCCGTATCGTACTCGTTGACCTGATCCGGCAGGAAATACATGCCGTCGCGCTTCAGGAACTTCTCATCCAGTCCCTTATAGAAATCCGTCGCATCAATCGGAACCGGAATGCCGTTCATGATGTGGTATGCAACCATGCGGTCAAAAAGCAGGTAAGCCTGTCGCTCGGAAATAATGTCGATTTTGCCGTCGTGATCTGCATCGACAACGACAGGAAGGTTCGAAAGGTGCTGACGCACGAATGACCACGCTGTCTCTTCAGTTCCAGCTTTCTCGTTGAATTCTCTGATAAATTGTTCCTTTGGCTTATAGGCTGAAATAATGAGGTCCTGCTTCACCGCCGTTGTAGAATTAACTTGCTTAAAGCTACCTTGTCGTTTATCCAAAGTTCTTACATCAGCAACTATAAAACCAGCATGCTGCAAAGATTCTTGTATGGCATTCCATACTGCATTCTTCGAATTATGGAATTCTACTGTCATCCAGCGATTAGGCTTTAAAACCCGATAATATGATTTGAAGCACTCCGTCATGAGCTGTTGATATTCGACAAGTCCTTTATTTTGCGCCGAATTAATAATCGCTTCTTTTCTATTATCCGTTTTCACCTTTAACCATGCCTCCCAAATAAAACTCAGTTCGGAATAATTAAGGTTAGCTCCAAATGGAGGATCAGTGAAGATATAATCTATGCTGGAATCTGGCACTGATAACGAAGTAGCAGAGTTAGTTGAGATTAGGCAACACCCTTTTTTATATTGAATATCTATATATTTGTTTATCTTTCTTTTGATGAAGGATATAACATCTATTTCCCTTATCAAGGAAGAAATATAAAGCGTACCTGTCAGCTTACTTGGCAACCCACCAGGGCGTTCTCTGTTAAGCTTTGAAGATCCCTCTGAAACAGCGGTTATGAGCCATTTCATGTGAGGATCATCACAATAACTACAAAACTTTGCCAAAATAGCCAATGTCCTTTTTTGATAGAATTGATGAACGTATTTAATACCCTCTTTATCGTTACGACGGCTTTCTTTTCCTTCGCACATTCTATCAGTAGGAAACCAATATGGAATTTCCAAAGCATCTATACGTTTAAGAATATCTAAGTCATTTTGATCCGGCTTCTTTTCGTATCGTTTTCCTGCGTATGTATATTGAATCTTTACTGGGACCTGTTTTTTTATGCTGACAATTTGATTCAATGCAGTATCGTTATAGACATCCATTGCACATTTGCAGTCTTTTTTTGTCAGTTTAACTCCACAATGAGGGCAAACAAATGAGCTTACAATTTTATTCTTTACAGGATCCACTGCAACATCCCAAAAAACAAATTCTTCGCCGCAATGAGGACAAACAAACACATCTGACCAGACGACATAATCTATTCGTCCGTGCTTCTGCCCTCCTGTATATAATTGTCTCTGAGATTCATCACATGTATGGAGCGTCTCAAACATCCACCCATATTCTTTTTCACATTCTTGAACAGCTTTTTCTGCCTTATTTCTGAAAGAGTCAATGTCTACCGGAGCCGCATAGTTATAGGCAATGTAGGATGCCGCAGGCGATAAATCAGAAATAATCGCATACCGTTTACCAAATTGTGCTTGAGGAATATTATGACGAATCTCATATTTTTCTGATTCTTTCAGGCAGCCGCACATTTGGGCTGCTACACCTGTCATACCAGTTCCGCAAAAGCCATCCAAGACAAAATCTCCTGGATTGGTATAATAAAGTATATATTTCATTATTGCTTTATAAGGAACTTTTGTATGATAACTGTGAGCTGTGTAAATAGCATCGCTTTTCCCTTCGCTTAAATCAGATGCAAACGGCTCACAATGATAATCATCCGTCTCCTCGTCGTAAGGAGTCCCGTTCTCCGCGATGAATTCCTTAATAAACGGATTCGGGCATGCGGTGTAATATGGCGCATCGGAGAGCGCAATGATGTCCTCGTCCGTGCCGATCGGGAAGCCTTCTATATCGCGGACCTTGTCGAGATCCTCCTTGGTCAGTTTTCTCTTCTCCATAGTTTTAATTCTCCTTACGCTTTACGACGATACGCAGCTTGCTTTCATCCTTGCCTCTAGTGTAGGAAGCGATGATATCGTTCAGCTTCTTACGGAAGTTGTCCTCACTGAGCGGCTGCAGCTGTTCGAGCTTTTCCACCAGCGTTTCCGCGTCGATGACTACCGGCTCGAATCCCTTAAGCAGAGCGGTGATGCTCTCCACAAAGAAATCGTCCACACGCTCCGGCAGTTCCTTGGTAGAAATGAAGTCGTCGATGACTTTCTGCTGGTCGTCATTTAGGTACTGCTTCTGTGCGAGCACGAGCGGATCAGTGACGGTCTCCAACAGCTTCTTTGTCCATTCCTGTGTCAGCTCATCAATGCCGTCGTCGATCTGATCCAGCAGTCCATGCACATTTCTCTCATGGCTACTCATATCGAAATGGCAATGCGGGCAGATCGGATTCTTTTTCAGTTCATTCGGTGTCAGCTCATAGCAGACCTTGATGTTCGCCATTGAGGTTTCGAGGTCGGACAACTTTGCGCCGGGCAGGATTGTGATGCTATGCAGTTTCCGGAGATTCTTGAGCGCAAGACTCTCCTGAATCTTACCTTTGCGCTGTGCGTCCTCAATACCGAGGCGTTTCTTCGAATGCGCATCGTAGTAGAGATTGATGTACTGCTGCTGAACCGGTTCCAGCGCATCTTTCACAGCGCGGGCTGCGTCAGTTCCACTGGCGCCCTCTGCAATGTTGTCCCTGGCTGTACGGAAAGCTGCACGCGCGTTCTCGATGGAAGCTTTCAGTGCGTCAATATCGAAATTCTGGACACTTGCAATGTAGCTGACGAGATCTCCGCATTCGCTCTTGAAATCGAGATACTCCGGAATACGATGCAATGTCCAGATCTGCTTTTCAATTTCCGTAATCTCATCCATTGTGTGGCGGAAATTATTCAGCTTCGCGAATGTGTTAAACTTCGCTGAGTAGTTGCTGAATTCCTCCTTGACCTTGTCGCAGGCGCTCTGCATCCTCGACTTCATCTGAGAATCAGCAAGTGGCTCTCCCCACAGCTCGAAGCCATCAGAAAGCTTTCTCATTCCGATAACTGCATCACTGCAGAGGTTCTGTGCTGCCTGAATAAGCTGCTTGACACCATTATCTCTGTCCTTCGGAAGATCCAGGAGCGCAGGATTGAGGCCAAGCACCTCGAACATCTTCTTGAGCTCAGCAAGAGCCATCTTCGCCGGGCGGGAGATATACTTAAATTCATAGAGATCAAGCGGATTTGTGCTCGGGATCTCGTCCAGATTAGATGCCGTGATTGTCTTGCCGTTGTTCAGTGTAATGACTGCGTATCCCGCGTAGACAAGCGACAGGAAGATGATTGGCGTAAACAAGAAGCTGATCTTAAATTGCTTGTCGATATACACACCCATGAATTGTTCTTCAAATAGGTCTGTATAGTTCAGCACGCCCTGCGGTGGCAGCTCCTGCAGGCGATCGATATAATATCTAGCGTACTTTGAGTTTTCCGGTTTTATCATGTCATCCTCGAGTACACCAAAACTCTCAAGCATCATCCGCGCTTGCTGCGTCTTCCGGCCTGCAAAATAGTCAAAGGAATCCCGTGCCAGCCCCGCCATGTTCTTGCGGGTGACTCTGGTCTTCATGACCGGGAAATCCTTATATTTGTTATTGAAGTACTCGTCAAGGCAGATCGAAGCCGCAAGGTCGATCGTGTCCTTGAATGTCAGATCTGGTCTGTACTTACCCTTGAGGACTTCGATCAGCTGCCGCATCTGAGACTTGTAGGTCACATTGAAGCAGGTGTTCTTGTTGTCGCTCAGATATTTTACGAGCTGGCGGTTGAACATCTTCGCCTTGTTCAAGTATGCTTCCTTATCTTTTCCTTCGCTGATTTCAGCCAGCTGATTTGCAACAGCATAAAGTTCAAGATTCTTCTTGAACTCATCCGCAGAGCGGAAGAAGAAGTATACCTCGTCCGGGAGATTAGCAATATCCACATTACCGTTATCATACGGAGGCATAATGTGGATATAGAAGTCGCGCTCCGGCTGGGCAGTGCTGCGCTCTCCCGGAAGTCCCATAAAGAGATAGCCTTCCCGGAAGATATTGTGGCTGTTCCAATTCAGATCGTATTCGTAAATCTTAAAGTTTGTGACGTATTCTTTCGCGTCCCATTCAAGGCAGTTATAAACGACCGTATAGAAATAGCGGTTCAGCTCTGCTGGAGCCAGCAGTGATGCCTTCTGGTTGATCTTTTCATCGTAGTCAACGATTTTGTCGACATCAATATAGTACTGATTGTTGGCATCGTTATGAATGATGAACTGTCCAGAGACAGTCGTCATGATATCCTTGAGTGTTGTATTGACAACGCCAAGAAGAAAGTCTGCATCGTTTTCCGGCATGGAATCCAGATAGAGGCAGAGGTCATCTTTCAAGTTTTCTGCCGTCAGTCCGAACTGCACATCGAGGCCGTTTGTCGTCAGCCTATGCACGCTAAGTGCGTAGATGATCTGAATCGCCAATGGTTTATAGACCTTGTGTGGGAATGACCGGTTGATAATCTCCTCCAGCTGTGTGCTGGCATTCACGACCTTGCTGATTGTGACGTCACTTTTCAGAAGCCCATTTCCCTTGATCGCAGGCCAATAGGTGTCGAAGGAATAGATTCCCGGTGCATCTTCCGGTACGTCTTTATCGAAGATGTCACGGATGACCCTGGAGATGTTTTTCAGGATATGGCGGTTCTCCACAAGATAGACCTTATTGAACACATCAATATAAGCCGGGTGAATCGGAAACAGATCCACAAATTCATCCATGCGGGTAGACATGCCACTGTAAAGGCTGGAGAACTTCTCAAGATGATTGCGGATCAACGCTTTCTGTTCCGGGTTCTTCTTCAGGATTCTTTCTGAAACAACGTACTCCGTATCTTCCTTTGTGATCTCCATCTGTGTGAAGCGGTCGCTGACATGCTTCAGCGTCTCTGACACGAAGCTGAATTTCGGATTGTCGAAGATCTTCTCCTGAATGCCGAGGATGATACGGAGATTGCTCTTGGAGCACATCTCTCCAAATGCGCGCAACACTTCCAGATCAAGGACTAGCTGGCGCTCATCTCTGGATGTAAGGTAAGCCAGAAACTCGTCTACGACGATCAGATATCCCTTGTCCGGGTATTTTGAATTGAAGGCTTCCATCATCTGACGGATGACTTTCTTGTTGTCGCGGACCGTCGAATAGTCTGGTTTCTTGAAGTCAATGCCACGACGCTGGAAATCCTCTTCAATGTAGTCGAAGAGAATATCGTAGAGCGTCATGGTCACTCCACCAATTTCCAACCGTAGAATCTCGAACTTTCCTGCAACAGGCTCCATGCGCTTTGCAAAGTTCTGGTTCTGTAAATATTGGAGATTGCCTGCGTCATTAGCCACAGCAGAAATCACACTCATCAGGTGAGATTTACCGGTACCATAGTTACCTACGATGAAAACGCCTTTGTTGTCGACTACTTCGTCCATCTGGAGCTGGTCGATAACCGGAGCCTGCAGACTTTCCGCCATACTGTCCGACATGACATAGGTCTGCACGAGTTCCTTGACTCCGCTTTGTGTTTTTGTGCCTTGGCGGATTGTATAATTAAGTTGAACACTTAAAA
>ULOC01045484.1_pt1 | contig 15386 bp, 16 predicted proteins | sample 1952181 | NCBI WGS metagenome assembly ULOC01 (sample SAMEA4835592, study PRJEB28245) | human gut metagenome | biome: gut microbiome; material: fecal sample | place: Denmark | collected 2008
CCCTACTGGACCTCAAGGCATTCAAGGTGAAACTGGAGATGCTCCATCTTTAACAATTGGTACAGTAATAACAGGTGCTCCTGGGACAGAAGCAACCGCAACAATAACAGGTGCTGCACCTAATTACACATTAAATTTAACAATTCCTCAAGGTCCTACTGGCCCTGCTGGTGCAGGAGGATAAAAGCATTAATTTAATTAATTACTACTTTTTAGTCTTACAAATTTATAAAATGTAAGACTTTTTATTATTTGAAACTAAATTTTAATGTATATTAACATTTACCACCATTATCTTTAAAATTAATAAGTGCATATTTAGAATATCTAAATATCTCCAATTTATATTTAGTAATATCTTCTACACTATTAATACCATCAATACCTATATGTTCTGGTAATATGTTTAAACAAATGCCTATAAATGGTTTTAGAGTATCACTAAAATATTTAACATGATGCTTAAAAAATAATCCTGCTTCTAATACCAAGTATTTTATATCCACAGTTAAATAGTTAATAATGTTTGTTTTTAAAATAATTGGTGTTATTCTTTTTGAATAAATTCTTAATAGATTGCCACCTATAACATCTTTTATTAATCCGACAGTAGTAGTTTTACCGACACTACCGTTACTAATATTGTTTCAAAAGTTCTATTATTGATAATATAATTAAATAATTTATCTAAACTTTCCATAATATCTTCGACAATGATTACTTTGATTTTATCATTATTAAGATTGTTATATGTTTATTCATCTAAAACATAAGTATAATCCGGATGCTTCATACTATATTGTTTTATTTTTTTCCTTGTATCAGAGTTTATAAGGTACCATCCACCTAAATCATCATATCTATTTAGATATATTGAAAAATATAAAATACTACTTCGTTTGGGTATGACAATATATTTTAAAGTTCTAACAAAATCAAATTTCATATTTTTATTAATATTTACTGTCTTTTCTATTTTAAATATCTTTTCAAGCTCAAGATAGCTTAATATATTTTGTTTCATATTACCACATTCTAAATTGATTATATCATGGAATTATATTTGTAGTAATTTTTTTATAAAAAGAAAAACTCATATTTCCATTTATTTAGTTGACTTTGAAAGCTTATTTACCACAATATTGTTTATATTTTTCCCTGACCACATGGCTATTTTTAAGGCTTTTTACCACTTCTTCACAAGAGAAGTAACAAAGAAAAAGCAGGATTTCTCTTGCCACAATAATCTATCTATATATTCCTTTATGTTCATTTGCTGTTAGAGCCATATGATCAGAATATGTTCCATCGTCAGATTGGAAATTATAATCTGCTGGTTTTTCCATCATTTTTTTATATTCTTATCTGAGTGCCTTTAAACTATCAGCAGAATGTATGGATTTTGAAAACCCTTGATACTTTCGTGTTTCTTTTGTTTGTAAATAGTTAGACATCATAAATTTACTATTATCAAATGGAATACCATTCAAAAATGATTGATACTCTTCATCAGTTAATGAATAAATTGCTGGATAAAAATATTCTTGTCCATTTGATAAAACTATTTCAGGATTTGTAACATCATATACTATATGAATTGTTTCTCCTTTAGTATTTACTCTACTAAATTCTAAAAATGCATGTCCCTCAGGTCTTTCGTTATTCAATGTGGTTAGTGCATTTAGATAATTTACTTGATAATCAAATAACCCCATGTTATTTAGCATTAGTAGAACATTATTGGCTAGAGAAGCCTTTTCAGCACATTTTGCAATACCCTTTCCTTTTATTTGAGACATTGAACAAATTCTTATATCTTCATCATCAGTTTTAGTTCCATTATACATATAAAATGTAAGTCTATTTTCCTGTTCTGTTGTTCCATAGTATTGGCTAATTTCCGATTGAAGAAGATTAAATATATCAATCATGTGATTAAATCCATCTTTGAGTGGTAATTGAGATATTTTTGACATCATTGTATTCATAAAATCTATTAATCCAGCTTTATCAATAATAAAATATAATTCTCTTCCACCAATAAAAACATTAATTAGATCTGATTCAGTAAACATCCCTGTTCTAATTTTAACCGAATCACCCGTATTATTAACACCTATTGCAGATGAATTATCATATATTTTATTAATATTCATATTACATCTCTTACTAATTATTTTTAATACTGTTAAGTATTTCGATTACTTCATTGTATACTTCAGTTCCATTTTCGGCTGTGCCATTACTTTGATATAGTTTAACAAAGGCATCTCTTCAATTAAAACTAAATCTATATTATCTTTATTTACTTTATCTTGTATTATTCTTAAACTTGTATTTCAGCATCTTCTAATAACAACACCTACTAATGGTTTATAGTAAGACTTTTCAAGTAGTTCAAATTTCAAATAAAAATCCATAACAACTTCATCTGTTTTAAATTTTTCTCTGCTTGTATTAGATTTTAATCCGTCCATTACTATTACAAACTTTTATTGTTTAACTTTTTTAATAATTTTAATATTCTTGGAGAAGTTATTATTGAACCATCATTGCTTTCCATCATGTTAATAACTACATCAATATCATACCATTTAACTTCTGATACTTCCTCTTTTTGAAGAATAAAATCCTTCTCAGTCTTATTAATATATGTGTAATAGAAATGTGCAGTATGGGGTTCTTCCAAATTAAGTTCAATCAATTTCTCTTCTAAAATTTCAGCATTTAATTCTTCTTTAACCTCACGAACAACAGCCGATTCCAAACTAGAATCACATTTTTCAACATGGCCTGCACATATAGACCACTTATTTGGGTTATGTTTTTCAAATTCACTTCTTTTTTGAAGTAATATTTGGTTTTTATAATTAAGTAAAAAAACTATAACCTCATTTCCAACTAATGATTTGTTTTTCATAATTAAAACCCTCTTTCATACATCTTCATAATAACTAATTCTATTTAAATTTAATATTTTTAATGCTAATAAGATTGTTGTTATCATCAAATTCTAATTTAAATAGTTCAGGACACTTCCAGTTTCCATCGAAAACTAATTTATTATTAAAATATATTTCAACTAATTTAGTTTCTTCATTTAATTTAATATTACACCATTTTTTTAACATAGCAGAAATAGCAGTTCCATGAGATATAATTGCTATTTTTTTATTTCTATTTACATCCAATATTTCAGATAATGCCTCATTCATTCTTTTAGATACTTCATTAACCGATTCTCCATTCGTAAGTTTATAATCCCAATTTCTAAATTGGTCTTCAAAAAAGGTTGAAGGTAATTCTGATATATTATTAACACCAAATCTTCTTTCTCCTAATCTCTCATCTACGTTTAAAATAATATTATTCTTTTCAGCTATATATTTAGCTGTTGACATAGCTCTTACATAGTGCGAAGAGTATAAGATTTCTACTTTTAGTAATTCCGGTAAATTACTCATTTGTTCTGCATACTTTTCTCCATCAACACTTAATAGATTTTTTTCATTTCTTATTTGTTCTATTTCATTGACTTTATATTCTCCAAGAAATTTTCTAAATGGTTGTGAATGTCTTGAAATGTACACAATAGTCATTATAAATCACATACCTTCCTATAACTAATTATATCATAAAATTTCCCTTATCTGTGTAGCAAAGGACATTTTTTTGTTTTACCCTTTATTTATAAGGGCTTTATTTTGAAAGTAAAAATCTAGATACAGTCTAGCATTTTTATTAAACCAGTTATATTTCAATGCTTTACGAATTTCTTACCACTGCCACATGACCTTTTGTATTGGGAATTTTGGAAGCTTTTGGGAGCACTTGGCTCGTTAATTCGGCACTTGGATGCGCTCGGGAGCACACCGAGCACTCGGCAAACCTAGCAAAACGTATCTAAAAACGTATCTAATTTGTATTAAAATAACTTTTTTTATAAAACCAATCTAGAAACAAATACTTTTATTCATTTCCAACTATTACTTTACCATCTAAATTACATATATAACAATCTGGTAACCTTTTTTTAATATATTCCAAAGCTTGTTTATCTTGTTCTAACTTTCTCCCCAAAAATACACCTTCAATTAATGATGTTGGCAATCCAAACATTATTGCACTTTCCCTATCAGTAGTATTTGCATTCCTATTTATCCTATCTTGATTTATAAATTTATCTATATATCTATAATCTAAAAATGGTTTTATTGTTTCCTCATCAAAATCTAAGTTCCAAACATCATTATAAGCTAATTTTTGAGCATATTCTGAACTCATATTTAAAATAAAAGCAATTTGTCTTTTATTAGATACTAAACTAGGAATAAACCTAACTTCTTTAGTTTGTTCACCCCAATAAGACCATATTTTATCATTATTATTTAGTTCTTCGGTGATTTTATCAAATTCATGATATGGAACCAATTTACTTACTGTTTTTGATTCAGGGCCTCTACCAATAGAAAATGAAATTGTAAATCCACTATATTGAGCAACATATTCTTTTAACAATATATCTTCTTGTATATTCCACATTCCTACACTATTATTTATTTTATTAGATCTGGCTTCAGAAGTAAAATCAGTCGATATAAATCCATTTTTAATTGTAAAATCAAAATTCTCAAGTTCACCAAAAATACCATGTATAAATGTACCTTTTTTCAATTTAACTTCCATTCCAATGCTATATTTGTTTTTTTCTATGTTTTTGATATCAGCATAAAACAAATTAATCTGATTTAATAATATATCTTTTGTTCTTCCATTAAATTTTTCTTCTACCTTTTTTATATACATCTCTTTATTATTCATTATTATCAACTCCAGTATATATTATACCATCATTTTACCACTATCATTATGGCAATAGTTCAAAACCTCTAAAAAGCATTGAAAATACTATGTTTTTTTTATCCATTTTTGTTTATAGATACGTTTTAGATACTTTCTCGCAACGTATTTAGTAACGTATCTAAATAATATTGCCTAATTTTATGTATAAAAAAGCTGTTATTTCAAGGCTTTTAACTACTTTCCACAACAAGGCTTATATTTTTTGCCACTCTCACATAGCTGTCAAGGTTTAGTGTTTTTAACACTGTCCCTTTGCTCATTTCCTTATATTACGGTGTATTTCTTGTTAGTTCTTTTTAGTATTTACCGGCTAAGTTTACTCAAAATATTTCTAAATATGGTTCTAAAATAGCATTTTTTCCACATCTTTTTATTATTTATTACATCTTGATTATATCATTTTGCTTTTAATATATCTATCTAACTTGACTTATTCCTAATTAAGAGTGATTAATAACACAACTTATTGAGGAGGTTATTGTGAAGTATATTATTAAACAAAAAATCGAATTGAATGTATTAGTAGAAATGGTGATTATCATGGATTCTTTACTATTAAGAATGTTGATATTGTATTGTCTGCTAAAAATCCTAGAGATTTAGAAGTACTTATGAAGTTCAGACATAAAATAGAAGAGCATATTGTTGATTATTTAAATTCTAAAAGTTATAAAAAGGACTAATGTAAAAGAAGCACTTAAATGCCTTTTTTTGTGTTTAAATGGTTCTAAAAGTGGTTCTAGCCTATTATCTTGTATTATCATTAACATTGCTTAAACCCTTTTAAAATGGGGTTAAACGCTTAATTATGTTGTTATATTGTTTATATTATTTACCACTCCCAATTCGGAGTTAAACATCAAAAAAGTAGATATTTCTATCTACTAATTAAAGTTTTAAACCAATTTTTTCTTTAACATATTCCATTTTTTTAGAAGCATATACTCTAGCCTTATTAGCACCATTTGTTAATATTTCTTTTAAATACTTTTCATCATTTCTATATTGATAAAATTTGTCTTGAATATCTTTAATAAATTTACAAACACTATCAGCAACTTCAATTTTAAAATCTTTATAATTGTAATCCTTATATTTTTCATTTGCTTCCTCAATAGTCATATTGTTAACTACACATACTAATGATATTAAATTAGATATTCCTGGTTTATTATTTTCATCATAATAAACTTTATCTTCACTATCGGTACAAGCAGACATTATTTTCTTTCTTGTTATTTCTATATCATCTAACATAAATATTGTTCCTTTATCATCCTTTGGAGCAGATTTACTCATTTTAATTGTTGGATCTTGTAAATTCATTATTTTAGCTCCAATTTTTGGTATTTGATATTCTGGCAATTTAAAAGTATCACCATAAATATTATTAAATCTTTCTCCAAAATCTCTTGTTTTTTCTATATGTTGTCTTTGGTCTGCACCAACTGGTACTATCTCAGCATCATATAGTAAAATATCTGCAGCCATTAAGGTCGGATATATAAATAATCCCATGTCTTTTTCACTTTTTCCCAATTGTTGTTTTTTAGATTTAAATTGAGTCATTCTAGATAATTCTCCAACACTACTTTGGAATGACATTAAAAATCCTAGATTGCAATGTTCTAATACATCACTTTGCATAAATAATGCAGTATTATTAGTATCAATTCCACAAGCCATATACATTGCTGTTATATCTAATATGTTATTTCTTATTTCTTTTGGATTAATATAAGTTGTTAATCCATGAATATCTGCAATAAATATTAAGGAATTATATTTATCTTGTTTCTCTACAAATCCTTTTATACCTCCAATATAATTTGCTAAAGTTATACTTCCTGTAGGTCTTACACCTGTAATCATTGTTTTCATTTTATTTTCCTTCTTTCTTAATTATTCTATATTTTAAATCAATGATTAATATAACTTGCACCATCGTTTCACATGTTTTTCCATACAACCATCTCCTTTTTATAAATAAAAAAGATTCCAGCCCTAAAAATAGGACAAGAATCTTGTGCCACCTAATAATAGTTCATTTCATATACCATCATATATGTTCACTTGATAACGGGTAGAAACTCCCGATTTTTCATACTTTAAATAATTTCTGAAAAACTCTCTTTGGGCCATTCAATATTCATCCATTACAACTTTCCATCAACCAGTTGCTTTCTATAAACTTCATAAATATCTACTTCTCCAAATCACTGATTTAAAATATGTTTAAATTATAGCACTAAATCGCCATTTTGTCAAAAATGATACCTCGTTCAATCTATTATTAGTATATTGAATTCAGATAAAAATGGTTCTAAAATGGTTCTAAAGCCAATTTTGGGCTATTTTCCAAGAAAAAGAAAAACTCGCGTTTCCTCTTATATTATCTGGGTTTGCGAGTTATTTTCCACAACATTATTTATATTTCTTACCACTGCCACATGCTCGACCTTTGACCATATTTTGCATATATATGGTACAAATAGTATTATGTGTTTTTCCCTTATTTTATGGGCATTTAGTACATTATATTATTAGTATTATCTATATTATAAATATTACTAATTTTATATGTTACGTGGACAAAATGTGGACAAAAATCATCTTAATTATCATTTAAGCCTGATTCTATAGGACATTTTGCTTACCTGCTACAAGTGTACTAAAAAAACAAAAAAAAGTAAAGTATAGATAATGTTGTGCTATTAATATATCAAACCATTTTCTTTAACTGTTTTAGAATCATCGATTAATCCTAAATATTCACTAACAATTCTAAATAAAGCCATTCTAGGTTTACTTTCTGGTATATAATATTTTCTTTCTTTCATAATTGTTCTACATTGATCAATTACTTTTAAACATTCATTGTATGTCATTCCAGATATTTCACTTAACTCTTTTGCATTAATATATAATCTTTCAAATTCTAACTTTGCGTCATTAGTTCCAAACATACAACCACAATTAGGGCATTTTGCATTTACGTACATTATTTACCACTCTTTCTACAATTAGGACAATAACATCTTTCTAATAAATGATCTGCTCGATATGACCATTCGTGACCACAAATCAAACATTTTGCTTCCACTTTATCTTTGGCACCACTATAATTAAAAACTTGAATTGTTGAATTTGATTTCATAGCAATTTTAAATTGATAAGCTGATAATCTTTTTTCTAATTTTTCCTCATCAGACATTACAATTCTATCTTTTGTTTTTTTCTCTTTAACTATTACTGGTTTAGGATTACAAATTGGACACTTATTATACTTAAGTATAGAATTATAAGAAGATTCCCATTTATTGTTACATAAATCACATTTTAAAATAACATTTTCTCTGTATCCTTTGTATTCTAAAACTTTAATATTTTTATTACCAATTTTCTTTTCAAAGTTATTTTTTCTTGATTCTAAATCAGAACCTTTTTCTTTGTATTCAATGGGATTAACTTTATAAATAACGAATTTCAATCCTTTTGTTACATCAGCAAACCAAAATGTTTGTAAAATATAAATGTCTCTACCATTTGACTCATAGTAAAGTTGATATTTTAAATTATGTATCTTGGATACAAAAGTTTTTATTTCTAAAATTGTATCTTGTGTAGATAAATCGCATTTAGCTAAAACATTATCTTCTTTATTAATAACCAATTCTTGTGACATTATTGGCTGATTATTAAAAATGTTATTCTTGATATATTTAATTAATGGAGTAATTTCTTCTTTAATAATTAACGTAACTTTATTTACTTTTTCAACTTGTTTTTTGTCTTCTTTATTAACTGCTGATACTGTACCATCATCATTAAAAATTACTGGTATTGTATGAATATCAGACGGTAATACTCCAATCTTTTTTAATTTATTTCTATTTTGCATTTGAAATAACATTGTTTCCGAATTTTTATCTTCAACGTTTAATAGAGTGTTAATTAAATGTTCAATAGTTAAACCACTTATATTTGTATCAAATTTTTCTAATTTTTTAGACTTAATGTTGATTGATTTTACTGGTACTAATTCATAGTTTATTTTTGGAAAATTGTTTATGCAATATTTAAAATTAGTATAATTTTGAAGATAACTTGCTGGAATAATATATTCTTCATTAAATTCATTAACGGTATTATTGATAATAATTAATTTATTACCATTCATTTTTTCAAATAATTTCCATTCTAATATACAATCATTTAATCCAGTATGAACATCTTTAATATTATCTATTCCATATATTTTACATAAATTATCTTTAGTTATATTTCCCTCAGAAAATTTACTAGAAATAATATCGTGTTTGAAATTATAAAAATGTAATTTTTCAAAACCTTTTATCTTTTTTCTTAATAGATAATTTTTAATAAATTTTTCATCAATGCTACCAAAAGTAAGAATTGTTCTACTTTCTAATTCAAAATCAAAAATGATTTGATCAAATTCTTCTTGGGTAAGAGGTTCTTTATCCGCTAACAATTCTTCATCAATACCATTTATCCAATACGTTTCTACAAAATCGTTTAACTCAAGCGGTAAAAACCTATCATAAAATTTTTCGTCATCAGGTTTATATATAGAAATTGAAAGTAAATCATGCTTTAAAGAAGATAAACCATTTGTTTCTACATCTAATACAACATATTTGCTTTTATCCATAATATAAACTCCCTTCATATAATTATTATACATTAATAATAAAAATTTTCATAATTGTATTTTAAAATTATAAAATACGTGGCACGTTTTGTTCTGAAAGAATGAAAGTGGCGATAGTATTTTAATTAAAAAGACGGACACGTTTTGTTGAAATTGTATTTCAATGAAAGTGAGAAAAGACTTTTTATTTTTTTATGAAGCTAAATGCTGAAATAAAAAAAAAGCACCTTTACTACTTACATAAGTTTGTAGTATTGGTGCTTTATTGGGATTCCAAAGGGTTTATCCTTGGCACACATAGTTATTGGCTCTGCCAATATCGTAGTGTGTTACTATAATGAAATTATAGTTCTTAGTTTAAAATCCAATATCGAAATCATCATCCTTATCAATTTCATCTCTATAATTGGATTTTATTGGTTGTTTCATATAAGAAGGAACGTTTGCATATTCAAATAATTCATCTTGTCTTTCAGTTCCTACTGATGTTTTATAGACATCTTTATTATTAAATAAGTTTTCATCATATATATCTTTTACTTTATCAGTAACAATATCTTTTGTTTCTTCATTTCCTCTTATAAGAAGTTTTCTAAAGAACTCTATAAGCTTTTCAACTATTTCATAAATATAATCTTTTAATCCTTTATTTTCTTCTTCTAATTCATTATTTCTCTGTTTTAAATATTTTACCTCATTAGTAAGGTTTTTATTTTTTCTTTCTAGTGTATTATAAGAATCAACTTGATCTTTTACTTCTCCTAAAACTACTTCAACTCTATCTTGTACATCCATTAAATCATCCACTTCTTTAATAACTCTATTCATAGAATCAAATGTTTCTTTTTTTACTTTTACGTAGTCCTTATCAAACAGGATATTCTTTTTATCTTTAAGACTTTCATTAAACTCATTTAATTCATATTCTAATCTAGAATGTTTATTACCTAAATCTTTATTTAAACTATTAGTTATCTTTTTTAATTCTTTTATTCTTATGTGCTCTCTATCACTATTCTTTATTCCTCTTTCTAAATCAAATCCTTTATCATTAAGTCTTTGACAATATTTATCTTGTAACTCTGATAAATGTATTTTATCTCTTATATATTGTTTTTTAGATATTGTATATCTTTCAGTATTAGCTCTTTTATCTAACTTTTTTACTAAAGGAATAACTACACAATGTATATGAGGTGTCTTTTCATCCATATGAAGTGTTGCATGTAATACTTGTTCTTTCTTATATCCTAAATCTTGATATACGAATTCCATACAGGTATCAGCCCATTTCTTTATATCTTTACTTTTAAGACCTTTAAAGAAGCCTGGAGAAGCTGTGAATATCATTTCATCAGCTACTACATTCTTACTTCTATCTAACATTTGAGAATATGTTCTTTTTCTATCCTCTCTTTCAGTTTTCATTCTTTCATCATGTTCTAATTTATATTCTTTTGTTATTTCATGAAATCCTTTTACATATTTTGAATCTAAAGGAACAAGTTCAATATTATTTTTAGTTAATTCTAATTTTATATCTGGATTGGAGTTATATGCTTTCTTTTCTCTTTTATTATGAGAACCTATTTGAGCCAAATCATTTAATGTATAAATAGGTTCACTTCTAAATATTGCATAGTTCATATTTATACCTCAAACTTAATAGCATTGTTAATAACATCAGATATATTAACTTTATCTAAATTATTAATAGCTTCTCTTTTATTATCTTCAGTTGTAGATATATAGTATTTTCTAGTAATAGATGGATCTGAATGTCCCATTAATTCTGACACTTCATTCATCATAGTTCCATTATTAGTTAATCTTGTAGCATATGTTCCTCTTAAATCATAGAATCTAGCATTTATATTTAATTCATTCTTAATTATCTTATATGGATATTTTGTTATATCTGTACCTACATAAGTTCCATCATCTTGAGTAAATATAAAATTTATTGTTTCTTCATTGTTATTGTTAATAACTATTCTTTTATCAACACTATCATTTTCTAAATGATAATACTTATATTGAGTTCCAAATATTTCTTTTAAATAATCTTGTCTATTCTTATAGTTTATTAATGCTTGTTTTAATGTTTCGCCTATATAAACTGTTCTAGTTCCTGAATTCGTTTTAGTTGGTCCTAAATACCATCTCCCTTTATGGTCTTTAGGTCTATCATAAACACTATGTTTAATATTTATTATTCCTTTATCTAAATCTATATCTTCCCATGTTAGAGCAAATACTTCACCCGTTCTTAATCCTGTATAACAAGATGTTAAGAACGAACATATAAATGTTGCATTAGCTTTAAATCTTTCTAGAATCATATCTATTTCTTCTTTAGTATAAAGATGTTTAACATCTTCTGAATATTTATTAACTTTTGGAAGTCTTAATGTTAGTGCTGGATTATATTTTATAAATCCATATAGATTACATGCATCTCTAAATGATCCTTTAACTACTTTTAATATGTTTTTATAGTATGATTTAGAATGATTAAATTCATTTACTACATCAGTTATGTAACTATTTAAAGATACACTTGTTATAGTAGATAATTTAAACTTACCTATTTTAGGTTTAATATACTTATTAATTAATAATGTATATGTTTGAATAGTATTATATCTTAAGTTATTTTTGCAATAATTCTCTAACCAGTAATCTAAATAATCACTATATGATAAGTCACAAGACTTGAATGGTATTCCTGCATTAAGATATTCATTATATGCTTGTACACCAGCTTCTTGCGCTTCTAGTTTAGTTCTATAACCTGATTTACTTAACCATTGTCTTTTACCATCTACAGGTGCTATTTCTACCCTATATTCATAATAATTTCCTCTTTTTCTTATATTTATCTTACTCAATGACAACACCTTCTAACTTTTTAATATTGTCTAGATCAGATAAATCATTACCTTCATTTACTATTAAGAATTTTTCTAATGAACTTTTTAATACTTTCATACTTCCTAATTTAATTGCTGGTAAATATCCTTTATAAATTAATTGATAAATATAATTAGGACTGGAATGTAATATTTTAGCAACCTCTTGAACTGTATATACTAACTTATCATTCATTAGAATCACCTCTAAACTCTTTAAAAATTTCTTCTAACTCTTGATATTGTTTTAATTCTTCTGGATTACTTAAATCCCATGGCTCTGCTTCAACTTCCTTATGTAACCAATCAGGTGTATTATCTTTTATATTATTTTTATAATTATTATATTTATTATTATATCCGTTTGAATAACCACCATTATATTGGTTATCTATCTTACTACCATTAGGTTTAATATCCCATAGATCCTCGGTTAAATAAATGGTCCTATTAGATTTACCATGTGTTTCATTAGTATATACACATTTTATAAATCCATATCTTCTTAAATTTGTAATATGTTGTGATACTGAATCTTCTTTAATACCATACATATCAGCTAATGCTTTATTAGTTACCCAACTAAATCCCTCCTTCTTACATAAATATACTAATCGCTCTGCAATTAGTTTGTCCTCAGGAGATAACTCTTTTGTTTTGTATATCTCCTTTGGCATAATTGCGAATATTGTTAAATATTCATCACTCATCTTAATTCCTCGCTTTCCTTATTTGTTTGGAACTAAGGGGCCCCTGAGTTCTTAATAACATTATCTAAGAAATCGGTCCTTCAAACCACGCGAAAAAACTCTATAGTTTTTCCTATAGAGTTCTATATTTACTCCGAATTTTCTCCGGATTTTTTTATCCCGAAATAGTAATAATATTACTATCTATAATCTTTTTAAACTCAGTTACTAATTGTGAGTCTATATGCATATCTTCCATCATACCTAATTGTAGAGCCATTTTTATATATGCACTCTTTTTGGATTGATAATACTTATCTTTATGAATACACATTTCATCATACAATGATTCATCTACATATTCTTTTGGTTTATCATATTCAAAATTCTTAATAATAAATTTTTCAGCTTCATCTAAATTTTCAAAAGCATCTTTTACTCTTGTTAATAATGCTTCGCATAATAACACAGAATTTCTATAATCTTTTTTAGTAAACATTTTGAATGACATATCATTCTTTAATTCTTGTTCATAAGAATTAAAACTTTTTAAAACTAAATTTGGATCTTCTACTATCTTAAATTCTAAATTTTCATCAATAGAATATTTCAAAAATTCCTGATATGCTACTTGATAAAAATAATTATCTTCCAATTGTAAAAATATATCATGAATATCCTTCATAGCTTCCTTATGATTATAATCTTTAATCAATTCACTAGATAATGGTCTTTGTATTTCTAACAAAGATACATCTGTTTTATTGTCCTTATTTAATTGAACCATTCAAACCCTCCCAACAAAAAAAGAGAGCGAAAGACACTTATGTCTAACACTCTCTTAAAAGTAAATTTAAATATAAGTCATTTGATTTCCATTTCATAGAATCGCCTCACAATTAAATTTATTGTTTTATATATTATACTTTTAAAAAGAAAAAATCAAGAGTTTTCTTGATTTTAATTAAAATGTGAATAAATACGAGCTACTCTATAAATTGTAATTTGTTGCCCTCTTTATAATTTTGATATCCAATTATTTTATCATCAAATGTTAGAAATGTTTTATCTTTGATATTTTTCTTTTTGTCTTATAACATAATTACTAATATTTTTATCATAATCTGGATATAAATAATTTAAACATTGTGCCACTTCTTTTGATACCATTCTAAAAATTCCCATACATAATTCTAAAGATTTCCACATTTCTGTATATGACCCCATATTATATGTAGCAAGAATTTTCTTCCATAATTCAGGTGAAATATATCGTTCTAAAAATTTATAGTTTTTTCCTAGACTAAAACTATAACCTTGCTCTATTCCAACCTTCCATGAAATCATTCGCAGTAATTCCATACGCACAATATTATTTAAATGGTCGATTGCAAATAAAATTTCCTTTCGACATAATCCTTTCACTACATATGTTACAGTATTCCAAAATTCATTACAGCAATCATCAAAAGAACGTGCTGTCGGATGTTCTATATAATAATCTTCATCTGTAGGTACTGGTATATTAGTAACACGATTATCCTTATCTAATAATAATTTTACTAATTTATCCCAAGTAAAATATTCATCTAAAACTTCTAATGGCAATAATGTCAAATCTATTTTAACTCCGTCCCAAAATAACATAAGATATGAATACCCTTTTTCTTCTTTTGGAAACAATTCCATATCCTCGGGTTTTTGCATAATAAGTCTCTCTCCAAAAACATTAAGCCACTCATCACTATTAATAAAACTCTGCATGTCTGTGACAAAAAAAGTAATATCATAATCTTGAAAATCATCTGGTATAATATTAATATTTGTTCTTGAACCTTCTAAAGTAACCACCCTAATTCTATCATCTGCTTTAGCAAAATTAAGTATAGTATCATATATTTGTTTCTCTGTTCTCATTTTCATATCAACTCACTTTTAAAATTATTATTACTTATATTATAACAGAAAAAAGTAAATTTTCTATTGCCTTAGATTTACCTTAAACATAAAATTATTCTTTAAATTTAACCTTGTATCTATTTTATATTTTTTCCTTTTTGGATTTCCATCAATCCTATAAATGCTATTATTTTTAATATCATAGCTTACAGACCAAATTGTATTAGCATCCTTTCTCTATCATAATCACATCTAAACAGTACAAAAATCTTTTTGATTTCTAAATACTTATCCATATCATCAACTACTTAACAAATTGTAATTTAGCGAATAGTAACTTAATTTTCT
>ULOC01017215.1_pt1 | contig 15384 bp, 16 predicted proteins | sample 1952181 | NCBI WGS metagenome assembly ULOC01 (sample SAMEA4835592, study PRJEB28245) | human gut metagenome | biome: gut microbiome; material: fecal sample | place: Denmark | collected 2008
ACGAAGAATGCCCATGTTTCAGACATACTTGGTCTTACAACAACAACACGAGATCCATCCTTCATTTCATTTACTTTATAACCATTTGTATCAGATAACTGTCCTGGGTTATTATATTTGTAAATATTCTGACAAACTCTCTTCAATTCAGCTTCTGTTCCAAATGATAAGAAAGCTAAACGAATTGATTTACCTTGGAAGAATATCCATATACTGTCACAAGCTCTTGGAACTTTATGTTCAGATACTTGTTCAATATAATCTGTTGTACTTGTTTGTGCAACTTGGCTTATAAAGCTTTCTGGTAAACCAGATACACCACCAGATACACCATCTATATTCATATCTCTAATTTCATCAATTGAGCTATATCCTTTATAATGTTGATATATTCTTTGTACAACAACCTCTAATTTGTCCTTAAAAGATAATACCAATTTTTCTTTTTCATATATATCTGAAATCTCATCTTCTGTAATAACATAACAAGGTTTACTTTCACCTTGTAGATATTTTAATGTTGCTAAATTATATCTTTTAATAAGTTCTGTTAATGCTTCATATCCAAATTCTTTTTTATACATATAAATTATAATATCAAATTTGTCTTGTGCTGTTAAAAGTGATGGAACATCAAATGGAATTGCCTTTGATATGTTTGTTTCATCAACACCATATTCTTTTGCTAATAAGTCTGATATTAATTCTTTTACATATCTTTTATCATTAACATCTCCATATGTACAACCTTTTAATGCTTTCTTTAACGCATATTTCTTATTTTTTCTTCTTTTTAATTCTTCTTCTGATAGTCCTATATCATAAAGGTTAATTTTTGTAATTTCATCAAGTCTTTTTTTAACATAATCTCTCATTTTTTCAAGAGTATATGTTTTATCATCTTTTTCTACTTCTTGTATTACTTCTGCTTTTTGTTTATTTTTAATATTATATATAACAGCTAATATACCTATTATAAAAACTAAAATAATCAAAATAATTCTAAGCATATTATTTTCACCTCATTCTTACTTGCAATTCTCTAAGCCTCTCTATAATTTTGTCTCCTAATTTTTTTACTTCATCAATAAAAATATAATTATTGTCAGTTGTATCTTTTATTTTGTTTAATCTAAAGAACAAATCAATAATACCTTGTTCTTCAGCTGCTTCAAATAGTAAAGTATTAAGTGGAATAACTGATAATTCTTTCTTTTCTTTTAAATGTTTTTGTAAATTACTTTTATTATATTTTGATTTATGAATATATTTTCCTATAACAATAAAACTCTTTAATCCTTTTACAGATGGATTATTTTCTTTTAATTCAGTATAGTGATCTAAACTGAAAAGTTTTTGGGCTGCTATATAAACATTTAAATTTGATTGTTTTAATATTTCTTGTTGAATGTCTTCATCAACTTCTCTATTTAAGTCAACAAAAACCAAATCATAATATTCATTAGCTGTAGCTATTAATGATGGATATATTTTAGTTATTTCTCTATAACTTTTTAAATTTTCTTCTGGAGTTTTATCTGCTACTCCAGCATATCCTTCAAGTACTTCTAATGTGTTTTTTAATATAACATGGGTATAATCTGTTATAACATTAGGTTCAATTTTGTTACTTGATATTAATCTTGATAAGCCTAATATTCCATTTTCTACAGCAAGATTTTTGCCTTTTACAATTTTTTCCATTACAGCATTTTCTTGCCAAAAACAATTTCGAATTGTAAAATCTTTATATGCTGTTGATATAAGTAAAACCTTCAAATTACGTTCCATTGCCACTTTGCTGGCGACTGCAACTGCTGAAAGTGTTACACCAGATTGTTCTCTATCATCATTCCAAAATACTACAACTGACATTTTTCTCTCCTTTACATATCTTTTACTATTTTTCTATAGAATCTCTCATTAACTTCTGGGCATATTTGGCTTGCCATATAAATAATATTTTCTTTGTATTCAATACTTAAGTTTCTTAGTTTAATACATTGTAATCTATTATTTTCCATTATTGCTGATAAATCACCATTTTCTAATAGAAAATATATTTTATTATCATTCCATTTTATTTTTAAATCCAATGTTAAATAATCAAAATAGTCATCTTCTTCTTTTAACATTTCTTTTGTAAAAAATACTCTTGTCATTCTTAATGGTAAATCAACTTTACGAAGAATTTCAATTCCCTTTCTTAGTGAATATCCTGAAAAAGACGTAACATAATATAATTGATCTGAGCTTGTTAATTCAAACATTTTTATTTTTTCTATATCATCTGTATCAATAAATACATAATCATATTCCATTTCATTTTCATCATCAGCACATACATATTGTTTTACTTGAGTGAAATTTTCAAATCCTATTGCCACATCTATGTCTTCAAAAGATGTAATGTAAGAAACTGTAGGCATTATACTTGGAACGATATATTTTGCTCTTTCATCCTTTGTGGCATCAATAAACAAAACTTTTCTTCCTGACTTCACCAATAATTCTGAAATTACTAATACTAAATCTGTTTTGTCATATACACCTATAAATCCTATTTTCTTCATGTTATTTATCCTTTCATTGTTATTCTTCACACATAGTAAGGGCATCTATTATGCCCTTACTATTATTGTAATGAATCTAAATATGTTTTTCTAGCTTCTTGAGCATTTGTTATACTTTCTGACACTCCAGCTTGAACATTAGAATTATATCCATCAATATCTCCATTTATTATTGATTCTAAGTATGATTTTCTAGCTGAAACTGCTGGATTTGTATATCTCTTTCTTAATTCTTCTAATGCTTGTGATACTATATTTGGATTTGATACATTTCCATTTGAATCTATTCCTATTAATGTTGTTACTGCATCATTTGGTCTATATGTTGGAACTGCTGCATTTTGCATTCCTGCTTCTTTATATTTTGTTGCATATAGTTTTGCTCCATTTATGCCTGCTGCTTCAACAATTGCACTAGACATTGCAAGTATTTCATCTTCTCTTAATGTCATTCTTACTGAATCTGCTACATATGTACCATCAGAGTTTTGTGGTATTTCTACAATTTTCTTTGAAACTACTACAAAATCTTGTCCGTTTGGTGTCATTAATCTTATATCAACATAATCTCCATCTGCTAAGTCTATTGGTAATACAATAACATTATATTCTTGAATTCTTACATCATCTGTAATTACATTATCAGTTTGTTGTACTAGTACTGGTGTTATAACTGTATTTTTCTTCATATCTAATTTTGCCACAACTGGTACATTGTTTAATTCAACATATTGTTTTGCTTCTCTATTATTTTGATATGTTTTTATGTAATAGTTTTCTGTTGTATCTTCTTTATATACTCTTATTTTGCTTTCTGTTCCTGAAGCATCAACTTGAGTATAATATAAACCTTCTTCATCTCTATTTAACATAGTTCCATCTTTTGTTTGCATGTACCAACTATCTATAACATCTAACGTTGATGTTGCATTTGATGGTATTGTATTTTTATCAACAGATTTCATTACAAACATGTCTTCTGTTAATTCTTCTCCTGATTTTACATCTTGATTTAGTATATAAACTTTTACTAAATTTGATTTCATTGTTGCTATTTCTTTGTTTAAATTATTTGTATGTAATAATAATAGTACTATTACTATACCTGTTATTAAAATTGTTATAAAAACTCCTAATATAAATGATGTTCTTGCTTTTTTTTGCATTGGATTCATTGCCATTTTGATCACATTCCTTCCTATTTCTCAATTTAATTCTTCTTTATTTTACAATATTTTTAGTCTAAAATCAACAAATTGCATCTATTGTAATATAAAATTAATATTTTTGTAATATTGTTGTAACATTCTTTTAATCCTATATTTTTCAAGTCTTACATCATTATTTTAAATATATCTTTTAATGCTTTTGCAACTCCATTTTCTTCATTTGATAATGTTATTATGTCTGCTGATTGTTTAACATATGGTGCACTTTCTCCCATAGCAATTCCTAATCCTGCATTTTTTATCATTTTCAAATCATTTGCATTATCACCAATTGTTATGACTTCTTCTTTTTGAATATTCATTAATTTTATTAATTCTTCTAACGCATTCCATTTATCTACATCTTTTGCTGTTACTTCTGTATAAAAATATTCAAGTGCTATTTCTTCTGTTCCCTGTTTAATAAGTTTTCTAGACATATGTGAAACTTCTAAAACTTCTATATCTGGAATTTCTTTTAGTTTTCTTACAATAGAGTTAAAAACTGATTTGTGTTCATCACATATCATAATTTTTAATATTTTTTCGTTTTTTTCATCAATATAATCATAAACATTTTCGACTATATTTATATGTGTTCTGTTCTCATCTGGCTTTGTTAAATTATCTTTATAATAATATAATGTATTATAATTTAAATTTTTAGCTATTATTCCATTCTCTGTATAAACATTATAATAAATACTGTTTTCCTCACAAATTTTTATTATTTGTAATGCTTTTTGTTTTTTTAAAATATTTTCGTATAAAATATTATTATTTTCTATATCATATGTAACAGCTCCATTTCCAGAAATAAAATATTTTTGACTATTTATTTCTTTTGAAAATCTTTTTACAGATGTAATCGCTCTTCCTGAAGCTATCATTACTTCTGTACCTTTTTCTTGAACTTTTTTTATTACGTCTTTTGTTTCTTCTGTAATAATACCATATTGATTAAGCATTGTACCATCAAGGTCTATTGCTACTAATTTATACATATTTCTCTCCTAACTTTAATCTTTTGATATTTTTTGACACAACTTATTTTAAACAATTTATATGTTTTTTTCAATAGATTTTTATAATTTATTTTACTTTTCCAAAAATTACTTGTTTATTTTATTTAAAATTGCACATTCTATTCTTAGAAAAAGTTTTTACTTTTTTAAAAAAATATCGAAACATATTTTTAATTTAATATAAGATTAAAAAGTTTCTATATAATAACGGAGGTGAATACAATGGCAAGTTCAAACAGCAACAAGAAATTAGTTCCAGAAGCAATGAGTGCTTTAGATAAATTCAAATATGAAGTAGCTTCTGAAATTGGTGTTACTTTAAAAGATGGTTACAATGGTGATATATCAGCTAAAGACGCTGGTAAAATAGGTGGAAACATGGTTAGAAAAATGATTCAACAAGTTGAAAATAACATGAAATAGTTTTTCTAAATCATTAGTATAGATAAATATTTACAATTATTAGATATTTATTTTGGCAGAAGTATTATTCTTGGTTTTAGATATGTTTTTTGTTTAAACATACATAAAGGCAGGAGTTGTGCTCCTGCCTTTTATTTTATGATATTCTCATTTTTCAATACTTTCTCTGGATTTATTTCTGTAAATTCTTCAAATTCTTCATTTGAAATTATCTTTTTTAATTTCTTAATTATTTTGGGCATTTTATTATATACTTGTTCAGGTCTATGAACATCTGATCCCAAAAAGCTTATTAGATTATTTTTTAATAAAATTTTAAGTGTCTTTTTTGCTTTTAATCCATACATTCCAATTATACTTCCATAGTTTGCTTGAAAAAGAGCTCCCATTTCTTCTAATTCAAATAAATAGTCTGGATTTTCTTGAATAAATGGATATCTTTCAGGATGTGCAATTATCGGAATATATCCATTCTCAACTAATCTATATATTACTTCTTTGTCATTCATTGGTCTTGTAGTAATTAATGGAAATTCAAACAAAACATATTTTGTCCCATTTATTGAAGATGATTGTCCATTTTGCAATAGTTCAATTATATTATTTGTTATATAAATTTCATTACCAAGAATTAATTCTATTCCTTGCACATTTTCTTGCACTTTTTTCAATAATTGTCTTCTATCTCTCTCATTACATTCATAATAATTTTCCATATAATGTGATGTTGAAATTATTTTTGTAAATCCTGCCTCTTTTGCCTCATTTACCATAGCAATTGATTGTTCTAAATTTCTAGATCCATCATCAATTCCTGGCAATATGTGAGAATGAAAATCTATCATATTTTTATATATTCTCCTTGACTAAAAATTTTTATTTTGTCTTTCTTCATCAATAATTTTATGCCAATCATCTTTTGTATCATTTCTTAAAGCTCTTGGAACTTCCATATTTTCCTTTTTTTCAGGAATATTTTGATTATTCCTATTTATATTATTAGACATATTCCTATTATTTTGTTCACTATGGTTTCCATTTCTTCTAGTATTTTGTGATAAAGCATTTTGTGTTCTTTGTTGTAATTTTCTTCTTTCTGCTTCATAATCTGGTTGTTGTTTTGTTGCAACAACATTTGAAGAATAATAATATGTTTGATTATATTTTTTACTACTTACTGGAATTTTATTATATACAACTCCTGCAATATTTCCACCTACATTTTTTATGTCTTTTATTACTCTTTCTAAATCATCTTTTCTTGTTTGGTTATGTGCTGATACTATTATTGTAGAATCAACTATTCTTGATAATATAACAGCATCTGTTACAAGTTTTGATGGTGTCCCATCTATTATAATTAAATCTACCTGATTTTTTAATTGTTCTAATAAGTTTCTCATTTGACGTCTTACAAGTAGTTCAGATGGATTTGGTGGAATATTTCCAGCTGGCAATAAATATAGATTATTTACATCTGTTTTTTTTAAGTATTTATCTATATCTGCAGATTCTTGATTTTCATAATATCCTGATAAATAATTTGATAATCCTGGCCTTGGTTCAACTCCAAATATTGAATATAGTCTTCCTTTTCTCATATCTGCATCTATTAATGCTACTCTTTTTCCCGCTTGAGCAAACGTTACTGCCAAATTTGAGGCAACCCAGCTTTTTCCTTCACTAGGCATAGTTGAAGTAACCAATAAACTTCTTAATCTTCTATTTGAATTCATAAATTGAATATTAGTTCTTAATGTTCTAAATGTTTCAGAAACTGGTGATTTGGGATCTAAATGTGCTACTAATTCTTTTCTCATTATCTTTTTCCTCCTCTTCTACCTTTTGATTCTGTTAAATCATATACTGGAATACTTGCTAATACTGTAACTCCTGATATTTTTTCTATATCTTGAGTTGATTTTATTGTTGTATCTAACATATTTGCTACTAATACATATCCAAATGCAAGTACAATTCCTATTACTGCAAATATTAGAATATCTTTTTTGTGGTTTATATTATATGGTGCATTTTCTACTTCTGCTTCATCATAAATATATAAGTTGTCTATTTTATAATATTGTTTTACTTTTTCAATAAGTACTTTTGCTGATTCGTTTGCTATTTTTTGTGCTACAACTGGATCGTCATTTTTTACTATTATATCTATCATATCTGCATTGTCTCTTGCTTTTACACTAATACTGTTTCTAACTTCATCTTCTTGTAATTCCATTCCTAAATTTGAGATTATTGTTCTTATTGCATTATCTCCATTAAGCATATCAGTATATGTAGAAACAAGTTTTGAATTTATTGTAAGATCATTTGTTGTTATTCCATTTGTATTAGTTTGGTTTGATGAATTTGTTGCTAATAGCAAACTTGTTATTGATTGATATTTAGGTTTTACAAATCCAACTGTATATATAACTCCTACAACGATAAATATTGCTGTTATTAATATTATTTGTATTCTTTTTTCCCAAAATATTTGAATTAATTCTTTTAAATCTAATTCTTCCATTTTTTCTTTTACATTCCTTCCTTTTTATTCTTCTTCTATTTTTGAATTATTACTTTTTGTACACTTTTCGACAATACTATAAATTATAACAGAAATTACATATATTATCAATAATATTATTCCAAATTTATTTATTTTACCAAAAATATCTTGTATTATTGTTACTATTGACATTGAGAATGCTTCATTAAATGCTTTTATTCCTGAAATATTAACATTTTTATTTATTGTTATCGTTATTGCAAATTGCATTATTGCTGTTGCTAATGAAATTGTTTGAAGATTTAATAATATCTTTAGTAAATCTTTTATATTTAAAGCAATTAATATAATTATACTAATTATTAATACAACTATAATTATTATTTCAATTTTTCCTAATTTTTGAATTATTTTTTCATATTGATTATTTATTGTTGCATCATATTTAGTACTTATTATTGTATCTTTGTATGACTGACATATATGTTCAACAAATTCATTTATTGCTTCACTGTTTTTTGCTGTTCTAACATTTTGTTCATCTATATTTGAATTTAATTTATTAGCTATTTCACTTGTATCTATTTCTTCTTTTGTCCCATTATATATATTTGATAATATTATATTAATATCTTTTCTTACCTTGTCTTCTGTACATATGTTTTTTATTACATCTTCTTCAAGTCCTGACTGTCCTATATAATTTTCGAAATTAGATTCGACCAATTTATATGTTTCTGAATAAAAATTAGTTTCATCTAATTTTTTTATGACATATTCTTTGTTAAAAATTGTAGAAAATGCAATATTTTTTATACCAATATATGTTAAACATAGTACAATTATTGTCATAACTATAAATTTTAAAATTTTTGTTATTATCTTCATTTTTTATTCCTTCCTACTTTTCTAATTTTGCATATACTACATATCTTTGTGTTGCATATCCTACATTGTTAAATGGATAACATGTATATACCATTAATATTTCTTCATCTTTTTGAATTGGAACTTTTTCTAATTCTGTTTCATTTATTAATTGCATGTCATATATCTTATAATTATATTCACCGTATGTTGTTGTGACTTTTATTTCATCTCCTATTTGCAATTCTGAAAATCTTCTAAATACTTTTTTTGAATTATGCCCCATATACAATATAGATCCACCTTCACCCGGGAAATAACTTCCACTAGAATGGCCTACTCCTTTTTTCAATATTTCAAGTGTATCTCCAAAATAAACTGGCAAATTTGCATCAATTCTTGGTATTTCTATTGTTGCATATTGTGTTCCATATTCTGGATAATTTTCTAGAGTTTTCTTTTCAGTGTCAATTTTGGTTTCTTGATTTGTATTATCCTTGTTTGAATCTACATTTATTGAAACTTTATTTGCTAACATAAATGCTGTTTCAATTTGCGTTCCAAATAATATTTTTATCATTCCTAATATAAAAATTATTATAATTATTGCTATAACTATAGAATATAAATTTGCAATCATTACGTATTTTGTTTTATTTTTTGACATATTTTTCTCCTTTTCATATGTAAAAATTATAACATTTTGAATTCTTTTATGCAATAGTTTTTTATTTCAAAATGCCAAAAAAATCTTCTGAATAATCAGAAGATTTTTTCTTATATAATTAAGCATTTACAATTCTTTTTCTTACAACAACTGTTGCTACAGCTAACACTGCAACTACTGATACAGCTAAAACAACATTTACTGTGTTTCCTGTGTAAGCTAATTTTCCATTAGTATTTGTAACTGTTTCTACTAATTTTCCAGAATTATTGTAAATTTCAACAGATTTTGTTTTGAAAACTAATTTTAAATCAACTTTTTTAGCAGCTTCTGTAGCTATTGATTTAATTTCATCTTTTTGTGCTATTGTTAATTTATTATAGCTTGTTACACCAGCTTTTTCCATTACAGCTATTGCTTCGTCAGCTTTTGCTAATAATTCATTTGCTTGTGCATCTGTTACTGGATTTTCTGCTAAATATCTTTCAATTTTTACTTTGTCTGCAGATGTCATTCCGTATTTTGCTCCTTTTGAATATAATTCATCTGCTAATGTTGATGATGTAGCAGCATTTACTCCTGTTGCTAATGCCATTACTGCTATTATTGCTAATAGCACTATTGCTAATGTTTTTTTCATTGTTTTTTCTTCCTTTCTTTATAGAATTTTCATTTTCATTATAACATTGCATATCTTTTTATGCAATACTTTTTTGTTATTTTTTATTTCTATTTTATTTCAATATTTCTATATCTTACCAAGCTTAATATTCCTACTACTAATACAGATAATATTATTAATGCAACTGTTGTTACTCCTGTTTTTGGTAATGTTTTTTCTGGTGATACTGTTGTATCTTTTGTAACATTGTCAGTTTTGGTTGTTTGTGTTTTCGTTGCTTCTGTTTTCGTTGTTTCTGTTAAAATTTCTAACTCACCTTTTTTATCATCTTCTTTTGTGCTTTCTGTTTTATTGCTTTGATCATCTTTAGTTGCTTCTGTTTTTTTTGCATCATTTGTTTTTGAAGTAATTGTTATATCTGTTTTTAATGTTGTTGTTTCAAAGTCTGTTTTTGAATCTGTAAATTCTTCTAATTTTAATTCTATACTTGTTGTTACATCTTTTACATTTTCTTTTAATTTAAATGTTATTTCAACTGTATTTTCATTAGATTTTGGTGTTCTTGTAGCTTCAACTATAAGTCTTTTATTTTCTGGATTATATACTGCTGTATAACCTGATTCAGCTTTAATATCATCTTGTGTTAATTCTCCAAAATATTCCTGGCTATATGTTATAATTCCTTGATAAGAAATTAATTCTCCTTCACCTAATCCTTTGATTTCCCCATATCCTATTTTTACTTTTACTTCTTTGTTTTTTTCGTCAAGTTTTATTTCACTTGTCATCTTTAATGTTGCACTTACATTTTCTGTTGTTGATTGTGTTGGTGCTCCTGTACTTTTTGTTTCATCTGCAAATACATATATTCCAACATTTATTAACATTAGTGCTATTAATAAGCTTGCTAATATTTTTTTCATTTTTTCTTTTGCCTCCTCATTTTTTATTTTATCTGTTTTATTGTAACATTTTTTGACTTATTCGACAATATTTTTTGTTTAAGTTTTTGTTACATTTATGTTACAAATGTATTACAAAACATATATTTTCAAACATTAAATTTCTGTGATTCATTATAATATATTGCATGCTCATCGTTAGGAAGTCCTTTACTTTTTTCATATATATTTAATAATTGCTTTTCATCTTTTGTTAACTCTCTTGTTATACTTTTTAAAATATTATCAATTTCTTCTATACTTGAAAATTCTTCTATTGTTGATTTTCTTATAACATATCCATATCCGAAAACTTCCAATTGATCTTCCAAGTATCTCATTAAGAAATCTAAAAACATTTTCTTGGTCTAATATATTTTTTATATATTCTTTTCTTTTCTTGTTATCACCTTTTACTATCTCAAAAATTGCATTTAAATTGTTAGGAAAATAACAATTTTTGTTTAAAATATCAATATTGTTTGTAAATACATTTTCTGCCATTGTTGTTGATATTGAATTCAGTCTATCTTTTCTATATTTATTTCCTTCTTTAAAGTTATTTTTTCCATTCTCTATCCAATATATAATTTCTTTAATGGTCCATATTTTTAAATAATCATTTTCCATATTTTTCGTAAATTCATCGAATTCTTCTTTCGAGATTTCTGTAATTAATTCTGCCATAATTATACATATTCTTCGTAAAGCACTTAATCCGAAAAATATAGCTGTATCATCATATTCTTTTAAATGTTTATTTATTATTTTTAATAATAAATATTTAGGTTTTATTTCATTCAAATACAATTGTAAAGTTTCAAATGTAAATTTTTGTATCCAATTTGTGTATAAGTTTATTACTTCACCAAAAGTATCCTTAATTATTTCTATATTTTTTTCATTATTAATTGTTTTTACAAATTCTTCAACTATTTTATTAATAGTTGTAAATTCATTATTACTTTGTGAAAAATATAGTTCAAAATATCTTGCATTAAATATTCGCTTATTCTTTAAATTTGTTTGATAATCCTCTTTTCCATTAAAATACTGAGCATTTTCTGTCCTTACTTCTCTGTCATTCAAATAATTTTCAACATATGGGAACATAAAAGCTAATATTTCTTTATATTCTTCATTTGTTTGTGAATCAAATAGACTAGCAAAATATTTTTTTGCTTTTATATTAAATTCTCTAATACCATAATTATAAGATTTTCCAAAAATAGTTGTATCTTCTGATATAAAATACTGTCTATTTCTCCATATTTCTTCATATAATTCCACATTCTGACTTTTTATCAATTCTAATAACATTGTGTCTTGAATATTTAAATTATTATTTAATACATGATTAAAACTAATTACTGAATTCAAATAGATTTTTAATTCTCTCAAATCTTTAATTCTTTGAGCTAATAATTCTATTGTTTCCTCATTATCTTTTTCATTAAAGTCAATTTCATAAAGTTTCATTAAATTTTTTATACATATACTTACAACATCTTTCATAACATCTTCATCTATTTTTGGTACTTTTACTTCTAATTGAATTATCTTTTTTAAATATTTATAATTACTATTAAAATCATTCTTAAATATTTCTTTCATTCTGTTGTCATCAAATGATAATAAATATATTACATTGTCAAAATTAAATATATTATTTACAAGTTTAAACAATAAATTTATATTATCTTTATCAGCTCTTTCTATATTATCAATTATAAATAGTATTTTCTTATTGTTATTTTTTAAGTATATATTTATGATTGATTTTAGTTTATTGCTTTTATCTATATCTAAATAATATTTTTTGGCGATTTTGTATTTATTTTCATACTTAGAGTTGTTAAATATTGCATCAATATAAAAATTTAAAAAGTTGCTTATATCTCTTATGCTAAAATTTATTCCTATTTTTTTCATAATGGAATCAAACATTCCCTTGAACATTGCTTGTTCATCTTCATATGACCAAGGATCAAAGTCATCTATAATAATTATATTTGAATCATCTTTTATAAGCTTTTTGAAATTATTTATTATAGTAGTTTTTCCACTTCCCCACTCACCTTGTAATGATAATACAAATTTTTCACCATTATAACATTTTGTTACTACTTCATATAATTTATTAATTATATTTCCTCTTTCCAATAAGTCATAGTCTACTTCTTTTTCTTTTATTAATATTAAACCATTATTTTTATTTTCTATTTTTCCGTCATATAATTCTTTTAAGTCATATACATTAGCTGGTTCTTCATTTTTTTCTATTTTATTTATTTTCCTTATTCGTATTAGTTCAAGTATTAATAATAAAAAAGATAAGCAAATAATAGTAATTGTTTTATAATATTGTTCTTTATTACAAATATCAATTTTTATACTGTATACAAATAATGCAATTATTGAACTTACAAAAAAAGAGTCTGTATAATTTACTGTTGTTAGCTTATATAGATTCCATGGCTTAAATCCTAAGATTTTTATTACTGCTAATATTAGTATTATTATGCCAATAAATATAAATTCTTTTCGTTCTGCTATTTTACTAAAAATGTTAAAATAATCTATTAGCCAAATTACTATTGTTATTAACAATGATTTTGATAATATTTCTGGTATTGTATATAATTCTTCAAATGCTTTTTGGTATTTTGTATTAAATTTTTCATTTATTATTTTTTTCATTGTTTAAACTTCCTTTTATTTTTTATTCTATATCTTTTATTAAATTTTCATCTTTTTTATTGTTTCTAATTCTTCCAAATTTGTATTCGTATATTTCATTATATCTTCATCTTTTACATTATATTTTTGCATATTCTTTATAGTTTTTATTAAAGCTTCTTTTATTCCTTCAAGCTTTCCTTCAATTTTTCCTTCAGCCTTGCTTTTTGCTCTTATTCTTCTTTCTATTCTCTGATTTCTATTTATTCTTTCTATTAAATCATCCATTTCTCCATCATTCTCACTTTCATATAATATTTTTAATATTTCTTTTATTTTTTCTTCACTTATGGTATGGGCAAATACATATGTAACCAAATCATTTATCCAAATTCTATCTTCTTTTGTATTTGCTGTTTGTGCAAGATATTCTAGAATTTTTCCTATTTCCATATTGTTTGTGCATTTTTCTATCATTAACATTTTAGAAATTTTGTTGTTTATTTGTTTTAGTTCTTCTATTTTGTATTTGTTCATATCTATTAGCTTATAAATTTGCTTTATTGAATACTCATTATCTCTTTCCTGAGTTTTAGAAAATTCTGTTGAAACATTCCATTTTTTATTTTAACAAATGTTTCTAAAAATTCTGACATTTCATTTGATTTCTTTAGAATTTCTTTAAATGTTTTATCATGTTTTTGATATACATTGTCTTTTGCTACTGCTTTTTTATGTACAAAGTTTGTTCCAAAATAATCTTTATTATCAAGTCCTAATTTTTCCACCTGTTCAACTTGCCCTTCTGCTATATTTATTTGAGTTATATACTTAAGAATTAATTTTTTGATTTAATTTATTTGAATTTTATTTTACACTATAGATTTAGTGTGAATTAACTATACACAAATACTATAACATATACTATGTCTATTTGACAATACTTTTAAACAAAAAATTTTTGATATATTATACAAATTTCGACAAAAATTAATATTTTTTATGATATAATATACGAAAAAGTTAAGGAGGAAAATATGAATAGAGAAGATTTCGAAAAATCATTTTGGTTATACTACTTAAATTTAGAGGAAAGGTTTTTAAATACTACCAAATATGTAGCTGTTGATTCAAATAATTATCAAACTTATTCTATAGAATATGTATCCCTACTTCTTGGGATATGCTCTGAAATAGATGTTATATTAAAAGAAATTTGTGATTTTAATCAAGATGACTCCAAAAATATAAATGATTACTTTATTAAAATAGTTTCAAAATTTCCTAAAATATTTCAAGAAACTGTAATTTGCTCTTTTTCAGCTATTAAGTTAACTCCATTCTCTAATTGGAGTAGCTCTACTTCCCCAGATTGGTGGCAAAATTATAATAAAGTAAAACATGGCAGATTAAATAATTTTACTGATGGAAATTTAAAAAATGTTTTAAATGCTCTAGCAGCATTATTTACTTTAGAAAGATATCAATTAAAGTATATTGCAGACACATCTCAAAATAAAGATGAAGTTGATATTCCAAATGAAGATTCTAAAATTTTTGGCTTGACCAATTTAACCTATAAGTGTATTAACTTAAATACAGCAATTGCATTTAGTTAAAAAAAGATGCAACATTATTTTGTTGCATCTCTATTTAATATCATTAGTCTTATTTTAACTAAATCTTTTAAATTTATTTTTCCATCAGAATTACAATCAGCTGCTAGTCCTTCATTCATTTCTAAATTACTATCATCTAAAATAGATTTTCTTATTTTTATTAAGTCTTTTAAGTCAACTTTTCCATCTTTATTTATATCTCCTGCTACAATAAGTGTATATTTATCTCCTGCTGATGTTGTTAATAT
>ULOC01052340.1_pt1 | contig 15367 bp, 16 predicted proteins | sample 1952181 | NCBI WGS metagenome assembly ULOC01 (sample SAMEA4835592, study PRJEB28245) | human gut metagenome | biome: gut microbiome; material: fecal sample | place: Denmark | collected 2008
AAAGTAGGTGAAAATATATGAATAATGATGAAAAAATGTTCCAAAAGAGCAATATCAATTGGTTGTCCTGTATTTATGGCGACTATCACTTAAACCCTTATAAAATGGGATTTTTTAGTAAATAAGATCTTGCAAGTTTTAATAAAAAAAGAAGCAAAAAAGGAAAAAATAGATTAAAAATTGCTCATTTTTAAGAGGAATTAGAGTACTGGCTTGTAATATGCCGACACATTTTATAACAATAGTGAGGAAGTGAAAAATGAGAAAAAAATTGATATTATTTGATTGGGGAAATATAGTGGAATCACACACCACAGGATATACATGTTATGATGCATTTAATGATTTGTTTAAAGTTTGTGGTTATGGCGGAAATGATAATATTTTTACCAGTCTTAGTAAATATAAATTGAGTAGTGTTTCAACTGTTGCTGATTTTGAAGATGTATATAATCAAATTGCAAATGAGTACAAATTTAAAACTACATATATAGAATTTATTAAATTATATAAAGAAATATTTGATAAGATAGACTATTATAAAGATGTGGCAGAGTATGAAAAATCTTTAAAAGATAAATGCTGTATAGGAATATTATCAAATTTAACTATATTTGATAAAGAAAGACTAAATAAGCAAGTTGATTTATCAAAATATGATTATGTTTTTTTATCATTTGAAATGAATTGCAAAAAACCAAGTAGAGAAATTTATGAGAAAGTTATTGAAAAAGTTCCATTTAATTCGGAAGACATATTATTCATAGATGATAGGCAAGATAATATAGATATGGCAAAAGAATTTGGTTGGAATACATTAAAAGCAACTGGTTTAGAATTAGAAAAAATAAAGGATTGTTGTGAAAATTTTATTAAAGTAGATGACTCGCATGAACGATAATAAAACTAATATAAATTGGTTGATATCGATTTATCCAACACTTTCTAAAAATGCTTATAGAATAAGGATTTGCGAGATTTAAGATCTTGCTTTTTTTTATCAAAAAATTAAAAAAATGATCTAAAAATGATAAAATTTGGTCAAAAATGCCATAGCAAATAGAGGGTGGTATTTCCAGCCAACACTTTAATAAAACAGATAATTATTAATCTGTTTTTTTTGTTCAAAAATAGAGGAGAGGTATAGAACATACTGAAAGACCTGAGGTAACACTTGTAAGAAAAATAAAAGAAGAACTTGATGCTGATGTTAAAGAATTTAAGTTATTTGATGCAGAATCAGTTGTAGTTGATTGGAACTATGAAGGAGAAAATCTTAATATGCATCATATAGGAATCTTCTATATAGTAACACTTGCTGATAATAAGCTAAAAAGTGATGGGGATGGACTTGATTCATTAGGTGCCAATTGGTATCAAATAGATGAATTAAAAGAAGAAGATGTATCGCCACTTGTATGGAAAGAATTAAAAAAGGCTGGAGAAATCTAGTCTTTTTTTGTATAATATCAAATAGGTGATAATTATGAATAAAGAAAACAAAAGAGTAGATAAAGTTAATTACTACTTAGATATTGCAGAAGCTGTTATTGAAAGAGGAACATGTATAAGAAGAAACTTTGGTGCTATCATAGTTAAGAATGATGAAATTATTTCAACTGGTTATGTTGGAGCTCCTAGAGGAAGAAAGAACTGTTGTGATATAAATATGTGTATTAGAGAAAAGCTAAATGTTCCAAGAGGAGAAAGATATGAACTATGTAGAAGTGTTCATGCTGAACAAAATGCTATTATAAGTGCAGAAAGAAGTAAGATGATTGGTGCTACTTTGTATTTAGTAGGTAAGAGTTATAAAGATGGATCTTATGTTGAAAAATCTAATCCTTGTGCATTATGTAAAAGAATGATTATTAATGCAGGAATAAAAGATATTTATATTAGAGATACAAAAGAAGAATATCGTCATGTATTAGTACAAGAATTTATTGATAATGATGAATCTTTAGAAGGAGTTAAAGGATATTAATTTAAGATATTAATATTCTTTTTTTATGTTATAATTTATTTGTTAAGCGAGAATAGGTATGAAGAAGGATAGGATTATATATTTTATAGTTACTATTATTGCAATTCTTCAATGCACAAACTTAAAAGACCGAATAGTCATAATGTATTTTTTTATTGTGGCTTATACATAAAAAAGAAAAATTGCCAAGTACAAACATCAACTGGTTGGCTTGTATTTATGGCGACTATCACTTAAACCCTTATAGAATGGTAGTTTGTGAGAATTAAGATCTTGCAAGTTTTAATAAAAAAGAAGAAAAATTTGAAACAACAGGTTAAAATATACTCATTTTTCAGAGGAATTATGGTACTGGCTTGTAATATGCCGACACATTATATTAAAAGATATGAAAATTGATATAAAGAGGTGAATAATATGGAAAAATTTCATTTAGAATTGCCATCTATTGGTCGAAAAAATGATGCACTTGAATACATCGAAGAATTTTATGAATATGGTTCAGAGATACATGGTACTGGAAGTTTAGATAGGGCATTAAAAAAAGGAAAGACATATGAAGAATGGTTAGATAATAACATAAAACTTCATGATGAAAGCTATGCTTTAGAAAATGGTCTAGTACCATCATATACTTATTTCTTTGTAAGAGAAGATGACAATAGAATAGTTGGTATGATTGATTTAAGATTAGGACTAAATGAGTATTTAAGAAATTTTGGAGGCCATATAGGTTATTCAATAAGACCAACAGAGAGAAGAAAAGGATATAATAAAATAAATCTTTATTTAGTGTTACAAGAAGCTCAAAGATATAATTTAGATAAAGTATTAATTACATGTGCGGATTCTAATGAAGGAAGCAAAAAAACAATTTTATCTCTTGGTGGTGATTATGAAAAAAATACTTTTGATGAATCAGATAATGAAACTATGGAGTTATATTGGATAGATGTAAATTACTCTTTAGAAAAATATAAAGATATATATGGTCAATATATTTCAAAAACAAAAGTAAAATAAAGGAGTTGATCCAAATGAATGATGAAAAAGTGTTTCAAAAGAGCAATATCAATTGGTTGATTACAATTTAATTAAGAATATACGAAAAGCCTTATAAATAAATGGATTTTTCAAAAATAGATCTTGCATGTTTTTAATAAAAATAGTTAAAAAAGATTAAAAATCAGTGAAAGTACTCAAAAATAAGTGATTTTTTGTTAAGAAGTTGCAAGGTGATTACAGAAGTTAAGAACATATAAAAAAGCATTAAAAACTTTTTTGATATAGATGTTAGAGGTGTTTAAAGATGATTAAAATAAAAGATATATATAAAACATATGGTGAAAAAGATAATAAAGTTGAAGTATTAAAAGGGATAGATTTAAATATAAATGATGGTGATTTTGTAGTAATTTTAGGTCCTTCTGGTTCTGGTAAATCTACTTTATTAAATATTGTATCAGGATTAGAGAAACCAGATAGTGGAAGTGTTTCTTATGATGATAAATTAATAACGAAAATGAATGATAAAGAATTAACTGATTTTAGAAAAAATAATATTGGTTTTATCTTCCAACAATATTATTTATTACAAAATCTAAATGTTGATAAAAATGTAAGAATGGGTGCTGATTTAATATCAAATAAAGACTATAAAGATATTATTAAAGCTGTTGGATTAGAAAATAAATTAGATAAATATCCATATGAGTTATCTGGAGGAGAACAACAAAGAGTATCTATTGCTAGAGCTTTAGCAAAGAAGTCAAAAGTATTATTTTTAGATGAACCAACAGGTGCTTTAGATGAAAAGACTGGAAGATCAATTCTAGATTATATTACAAAATTACAAAAAGAAGAAAAGTTTACTATAGTTATGATTACTCATAATGAAAATATTGCTGAAATGGCTAATACAATTATTAAAATTAATTCAGGTAAAATTGTAGATATAATTAGTAATAAGAAACAAAAAACAGCATATGAGATAGGATGGTAATCATATGATTAGTATTAAAGATATTATAAAAACAATTGGTATAATTGTAATGACAATGTGTGCTGTTTTTATTTCTACTTTGTTTTTAAATTATACGATAGATTTAAAAGGTATAAGTGATTTAATAACTACACCTGAAATGCAATCATTTTATGATGCTCAAGTAATGACTAGTAAAGTTGTAGTAGGAGTAACAGGTGGATGCCTATTACTAACAACAATTGTAACTTTATTTTTCTATATTAAAATATATATAGATAATCATAAAAGTGAATTGGGTATTTTAAAAGCCTTAGGATATTCAAATTTTACTATCTCAAAAAAATTCAGTATATTTGGATTGTCTGCTTTTATTGGTACATTATTAGGATACATTATTGCATTACTAATGATGAATTATTACTATGAAGTACAATTAGAAGATGGATATTTACCTATATTTACCCCAACATATAATATTGAATTATTATTTTATTTAGTTATAATTCCAACAATCTTATTTGGTATTTTATCTATTGTATATGCAAATTATAAATTAAAGAAACCAGCGCTTGATTTGATCAAAGGTAGTGAAAAGATAAAAGTTAAGAAAATAAAAGATAATGATGAGAAATCATTTTTAAAACAATTAAAAACAGTAACATTTAAACAAAAAAAATCATTAGTATTCTTTATGGGATTTTCAGTATTTTGTTTTGCTAATTTATTACAAATGGGATTTAGTATGGATAAATTGGCATCTCCACTAATGAAATGGATGATGTACATAATAGGAATAGTACTATCATCAGTTACTATGTTATTAGCAATGAATACTTTAATAAAAAATCAAAAAAAGAATATTGGTATGATGAGAGTATTTGGTTATCAAATGAGTGATTGTAGAAAATATATATTAGATAGTTATAGAGTTGTTTCTTACATTGGTTTTGCTTTAGGTACATTATATCAATATTATTTATTAAAAATAATGGTAGAAGTAGTCTTTAAAGATATTGAAGTACCTGAATATAAATTTAATTTTAAGGTATTCTTTATTACACTAGCTATATTTACTATTGTTTATGAATTATTAATTAGATATTATTCTAAAAAATTGAATAAAATACCAATAAAAGAAATAATGCTTGATTCTATATAAAAATTGCCATATGTCCAAGCAATTATTTTAAAAATGTTGATTACAGAATATTTAAGAACATATAAATGGTATAAATTTAGACAGATTAGTACAAAATCTGCCTTTTTTATGCTATAATTTTAATGATTTTATAAAAGGAGTTGATCCAAATGAATAATGAAAATAAAACTAATATAAACTGCTTGAGCATGATTTATCTAACCCCTTTAACAAATCCTTATAAAATAAGGAAAAACTAAGAATTGAATCTTACATGTTTTATATAAAAATTTAATAAAAATGAGCAAAAAACACCAAAAATCATTAAAAATGGTGTTTTTTTATATATTTTTCATAAGGTGATGTTTCCAGCTAACCCCATTGAAAAATAAAGAAAATAATAGTTTTAAATAAATATGAAAATCAAGAAAAATATAGTATAATATATGTAGTTGATAAATCATGGAAAAGGGGGAAAAATCATATGAATGATAAATTAGCAACTATTACAAATCTTTTTGAAGATAAAGAAATAAGAAGTATCTGGGTTAGTGAAAAAGAAGATTACTTATTTAGTGTTATTGATGTAATAAATGCATTAACAGATAGTGATTATGAAAAATCTAGAAATTATTGGAAATGGTTAAAGAATAAGCTTAAAGAAGAAGGCAGTGAACTGGTTAGTAATACTAACCAATTGAGATTGAAAGCTAAAGATGGAAAAATGAGAGAAACTGATGTCCTTGATACAGAAGGTATATTTAGACTAATTGAATCTATTCCATCTCCTAAAGCAGAGCCTTTTAAATTGTGGTTAGCAAGATTAGGAAGAGAAAAAGTTGATGAAGTATTTGACCCATCTAAAGGAATTGAGCAAATGATTGATTTTTATACTAAAAAAGGATATTCCATTGAATGGATAGAAGCTAGAATTAAAGCAATTATAAGTAGAAAAAAATTGACAAATACTTGGAAAGAAAATGGTATAAATGATAATATAGAGTATGCTATACTTACAAATGATATTTATAAAGAATGGTCTGGTATGACAGCAAGTGAATATAAAGCGTATAAAGGAATTAGAAAAGAATCTCTTCGTGATAATATGACTGATATTGAAGTTGCTTTAACAGATTTAGGTGAAATTGCTACAAGAAATATAGCTAAAAATGAAAGACCAATTGGCTTAAAAGAAAATAGAAAAGCTGCTAAGCGAGGCGGAAATATAGCTAAAAAAGCAAAAGATTTTTATGAAAGTGAAACTGGATTAAATGCTATAACTAAAGATAATTATTTAATTTATCAATATCCAAATGAATTAGGGTTATTAGATTTTAAGAATATTTTAATTTCTAATATTGATAAAATTCATACAACCGAACTTGGCGAAGATAGAATCAAAAAAAATTTAAAACTTAATGATGACGCAGTAAATTATTTAAAAGGAAAATTATTAGATGATAGATCTATAGTATATAAAGAAGGAAAAAATTATTATTGTGAAATTGATAATATAAGGATAACTATTAATTCTTATAATTATTGTATTATTACAGCACATATAATAAAAACAAAGTAGGTGATAAGATGAACGATAAAGAAAAGTTAACCCAATCAAATATCAATTGGTTGATGACAATTTAGTCTAACATTAACATAAAAGCCCATAAAATATGGGCAAAACGAGCTTTTACTAATTACACATTTTTGATAAAAAGTGATAAAAATTATCAAAAATAGGTAAAAATCTTTGTTTTTTTATTAAGAAGTTGCAAGGTGATTACAGAAGTTAAGAACATATAAAAATGAGGTGATATTTATGAAAGTATTATTTACAGGTTGCACATTTAATGAAGATAAAATAAACGAATTAAAAGATTATAATATAGAAGTATCTTCTGGAAGAATGGATTATTCTGAAGATGAATTAACAAATATTTTAAAAGATTATGATTGCTATATTAATGGTGGAGATGAAATATGTACTAGAAAGATTATTGAAAACAATAAACATCTTAGATTAATTTCATTTATGGGAACAGGTTATCAAAAATATATTGATGTGGAAGCAGCAAAAGAATATGGAATACCTGTTAGTTATACACCAAGTGCTAATGCTAAAGCAGTAGCAGAATATACAGTAGCTTTAATCCTAGATGCTGTTAAGAAGGTAACTTTTAGTAATAACCAAATTAGAAACAAAGAATGGAATAAATATAAAACTTTTAATCTAGAAGGTAAAACATTAGGTATTGTAGGAATGGGGACAATTGGTTCTTGAATTATTTAAATTTGATAAATAAAAGGATCGTCATATTAAGATATATAGAACGGATTAAAATCCGTTTTTGTATGGTATAATATTAATAGATATATTTACATATACCCCCTTATTTACTTTTAATAATCAAATATAATAAACTTTAATTGGTGGTGATTAAATGTCAAATTGTTGCAAAAAAACTGTAAGAAATGATGAAGAAAAGAAACAATTGTTAAGTAGAATTAATAGAATATCAGGACAAGTAAATGGAATTAAGAAAATGATTGAAGAAGATGATTACTGTAATGATATATTGATTCAAATAGTGGCTGCTGAAAAATCGTTGAAAAGTTTAGCAAATATAATGTTTGAAAACCATATTTATCGATGTGTTTCTAATGACCTTGAAAAAGGTAATATGGAAGTAATAGATGAATTAACAAGTTTATTTAAAAGATTTAATGATTAGGAGGGATAAAATGGAAGAAAAGAAATGCAATTGTGCACCAGATTGCACATGTGGATGCCAAGAAGGAAAAAAATGTACATGTGAAGATAATAAATGCACTTGTGGGTGTAAAGATGAGTGTACATGTGATGAAAATTGTGAATGTGGTTGCCAAAACAAAGAAGATTCAAAATGTACTTATAATGAAAAATAAACAATCGTCATATTAAGATATTGCGAACTGACAAGTAGGAGAAATCCTACTTTTTTGATATAATAATGACTTATATAATAAAATTATTGAATTATTAAATTTAAAAAAATTAGATGATGAAATAATAGAAGAGTTAAATAGAGATTTAATTACAAAATATATTGATAAAATTATAGTTTATGAAGAAGAAAAAGTAGATGTAATTTTAAAATATGAAACAAAAATAAAGGAGATGTATCATATGACTAAAGATACTACTATTGATATACAAATAATAGAAAAAGAAATAGAAAATGCTATTTATGAAAAAGATTTATACAGAAAGAAAATTATAAAAATGTATGAAGAAGATAAAATCATAGAAAAGGCATGTAAGATTAAAGGCTCAAAATCTAGTGCCATAGCTAAAGATTTAAAAGAAAAATTTTGTTTAATTGATAATCCGGCAAAAATTTATGAAAAGGTATTGAATTTTAAAAATTATAAAGATTCTTACTTTGAGTCAATACTTCTAATTAGAAAAGAAATGATAGATAGTAGGAATAATAAATTATTTTATTCCTATTTGTTTATGATTAGTCATTATATTGAATTAGTTATTAAAGCTGTCTTATTAAATAAAAATAATGATTTACCATCCAATCATGATATTTTAAAAATATTTACTAATGATAAAGATTATTTGATTGGAATTGGATTCAAACTAGATTATTACGAATACTGTGAGAAACAATTAAAACAAATAGGTGAGTATGCAGCAACAAATGATTTTTCTATGTGTTTTAGATTCCCATTTGATAAAAACTATCAATCAAAAATAATAACTAAAAAGATGATGAATATTAAATTTAGTGATATAGAAAGAATTGTTAATGAACAGAAATACTTATTTATGATTTTTGAGTTTATGATTGTTTTATCAGAAAAAGAGTTTTACAAAAAAGTTTATGACTTTTCTAAAAATCTTTTAAAAGAAGTTGATATGTATTTAGAAAAATAACGTGTATATGATATAATTAAATAGATTTAAAGGAAGTGATTTTATGAAAAGTAATGAAAAAGTGTTTTCTAATACGGTTATCAATTGGTACCCTGGACATATGGCAAAGGCAAAGCGTTTAATAAAAGAAAGATTGGAATTAATTGATATTGTTTATGAATTAGTTGATGCCAGAATTCCATATTCATCTAAAATGCAAGATATGGATGATATTATTCAAACAAAGCCTCGTTTATTAATTATGACGAAAGCAGATTTATGTGATAAAGAGGAAACAAAGAAATGGATTTCATATTATGAATCACTTGGTTATCAAGTAATTTTAACTGATGTAACAAAGAATCTTCCTATGAAAGAAATTATGGAAAAAACAAATTTGTTACTTTCTGATTTCCAAGAAAAAAGAAAACAAAAAGGATTAAATGAACGAAAAGTTCGTGCTTTAGTTGTTGGAGTACCAAATGTAGGCAAATCAACTTTTATTAATCGTATTGTTGGAAAAAAAGCTGTCAAAGTAGGAAATAAACCTGGTGTTACGAAAACATTAGATTGGATTCGTTTAAATGATAAAATAGAATTATTAGATTCACCAGGAATATTATGGCCAAAATTAGAACAAGAAACGGTTGCATATAATTTAGCAAGCCTTACGGCTATGAAAGAAGAAATTTTGCCACTTTATGATATTGTTGTTTATATTTTAGAGACACTGGGAAAATATTATCCACAAATATTACAAGAAAGATATGGGATTGATGAAATAGATGAAGATCCAGTAGATACTTTAGATAAAATTGGAAAAAGACGTGGCTGTATGATTCGCGGTGGAGAAATAGATTATGAAAAAGTATATAGTGTGGTTTTAAACGATGTGAAAAATGGCATGATTAAAAATATTACATTCGATCGTTTTGATCAAATGATAAAGTAAGGATGATGTATATGGAAATAAAAAATATGAATTCTTTAACACTTGCTTATATTGGTGACGCAATTTATGAAATTTACATTCGAAAATATTTAGTCATGAATTGTAAATTAAGTAAAGTAAAAACATTACAAAAAGAAGCAGTAAAGTTTGTAAGTGCAAGAGGACAAGCTGATTTTTTAAAAAAATTGATTGATGAAAACTTTTTGACACCGATAGAAACGGAAGTTATGTTGCGCGCTCGCAATCATAAAACAACATCACATCCTAAGAATACGGATATTATTGTTTATAAATATGCGACTGGTTTAGAAGCAATTTTCGGTTATTTATATTTAGAAGAACATTATCAAAGATTAGAAGAATGGGTTGAAAGAATTGTAGGTGAGAAAGTATGTTTGTATACGGAAAAAATGTTGTAATAGAAACATTAAAAAATAATCAACCAATAAAAAAAGCGATAATTTATAAAAACTTTCAAGATAAAAATATTATTTCTGCATTACAAAAAAAGAATATACCTATTAAATTTGTGGAAAAATTTGAATTAGATAAACTTGCAAATGGAAATCATCAAGGTATAATGATAAGTATTCCAGATTATGAGTATGTTTCTTTAGATGAACTTTTAGAAAAAGAAAATCCATTATTAGTTATTTTAGATCATTTAGAAGATCCTCATAATTTGGGAGCAATTGTTAGAACTTGTGAAGCGGCTGGTGTTGATGGAATTATTATTCCAAAAAACCGTAGTGTAGAAGTGACAAGTACTGTGATGCGTACTTCAGTTGGAGCATTGGATTATGTTAAAATAGCACGTGTTACTAATTTAACAGAAACAATGAATTATCTAAAAAAACAAGGCTTTTGGATTGTTGGTACAGACATGGATGGAGAAGATTATCAAGAGATTGATTATCGTGGTAAAACTGTTCTTGTCATTGGAAATGAAGGTTCAGGAATGTCTAGATTGGTAAAAGAAAATTGCGATTTTATTGCTAGTATTCCTATGAATGGACATGTAAATAGTTTAAATGCTAGTGTTGCTGCGGGTATTGTAATTTACGAAGCAATTTCAAAACGAAAGTAGGGGAAATATGAAATACAGAGATTATAATGACAATGAATTACTTTATTATGTATCAGAACATAATGAGGATGCTGAGGAAATACTTTATGAGAAGTATAAACCTATGATTGTCAATTTCTCTAAAAAAGTATATCCTTTTTCATCAAATACAGGATTAGAATTGAATGATTTAATTCAGGAAGGACTTCTTGGATTAAATCAAGCTATGAAATATTATGATGAAAAAAAAGATAACAGTTTTTATACATTTGCAAAAACTTGTATTGAAAGAAAGATTTTAACTTTAGTTACAAATCATCGTCGTTTAAAGCATAAAATATTAAATGAATCTTTATCTTTAGATATGACATATGAAGATCAAAATTATGGTATAAATTATTTCTTAAAAGATATGACAACAGACCCTGAAACAGTATTACTTTCTAAAGAAAGAGAAACACAATTAGAAGAAAAAGTACATCAAGTATTAACTGATTTTGAAGATGAAGTATTTACTTTAAGAATTAATAATTTTTCTTATCAAGAGATGGCATCTATTTTAGATAAAGATCGTAAAGCAATAGATAATGCTTTACAGAGAATTCGTTTTAAAGTAAGGAAAGTTATTGAAGAATTAGAGTCATAGTAGAAAGAAGGGTTAAGTATGAAAAAGATAACAGTAGATGGAAATGAAGCTTGTGCTCGTATGAGCTATTATTTTACGGAAGTAGCAGGGATTTATCCGATTACTCCATCTAGTCCTATGGCAGAACATATTGATGAATGGAGTAAGCAAAAAAGAAAGAATATCTTTGAAGATATTCCAACTGTTTTAGAAATGCAAAGTGAAGCAGGAGCAGCAGGTATGATTCATGGTTCGCTTCAAGCTGGATGTTTGACGACTACTTATACTGCTAGTCAAGGATTATTATTAATGATTCCTAATATGTATAAAATAGCAGGAGAAATGTTACCATTTGTAATGCACGTGGCAGCGCGTAGTTTATCTACTCATGCTCTTAGTATTTTTGGTGATCATCAAGATATTTATGCAGCTAGAGCTACTGGGTTTGCTTATTTAGTAGCTTCCTCTGTTCAACAAGCATCTGATATGTCTTTGATTGCACATCTTTCTACTTTAAAATCAAGTATTCCATTTCTTCATTTTTTTGATGGGTTTCGTACAAGTCATGAAATACAAAAAATTGATGTATTAGAAGATGAAGAAATAAAAGAAATGGTTGATTTTGATGAAATAAAAAAATTTAGAAGTAGAGCCCTTACGACTTCTAATCCAGTAACAAGAGGAACAGCTCAAAATGATGATATCTATTTTCAAGCAACTGAAGTGAGAAATAAGTATTATAATCAAGTTCCTGATATTGTAAATGAATATATGCAAAAAATAAATCAAAAATTACATACAAATTATAAACCATTTGTTTATTATGGTAGTGAGTTTGCCACATCGATTATTATTGCTATGGGAAGTGTTTGTGAAACGATTAAAGAAACAATTGATGATTTAAATAAACAAGGCTATCAAGTGGGATTAGTTGAAGTTCATTTATATCGTCCTTTCTCTAGTGAATATTTAAAATCAGTATTGCCAGAAAATGTAAAAAGAATTGCTGTTTTAGATCGTACAAAAGAAGCAGGAAGTGAAGGAGAACCACTTTATTTGGATGTAAAATCAGCTTTATCTTCTATGAATTTAGAAATTTATGGAGGAAGATATGGACTTTCTAGTAAAGATACAACCCCAAGACAAATTAAGGCAATTTTTGATGCATTAGATGATGGTTTGAATCACAACTTTACAATTGGGATTACTGATGATATTACAAATTTAAGTTTACCAGTTGATAATACTTATAAAATTAAGTCTTCCAAAGAATTAAAAATATATGGTTATGGTTCTGATGGAATGGTAAGTGCATCAAAAACAATTATGAAATTAATTGGTGATAAAACAGAAAAGTATGTTCAAGGATATTTTCAATATGATTCTAAAAAATCAGGGGGAGTAACAACTTCTCATTTAAGATTTTGTAATACACCAATTCGTTCTACTTACTATGTAGAAAGTCCAGATATGGTGATCGTTACAAAAGATTATTATTTAAATGAATTCCAATTATTAAATGATTTAGAAGAAGAAGGAATTCTATTAATTAATACTAGTAAATCTCAATCAGAATTAGTTGATTTTTTGAAAGAAGAGACAAAGTCTAAAATAAAAGAAAAAAAGTTACGAGTTTATTATTTAAATGCATACGAGTTAGCAAATAAAGTAGGATTAACAAATAAAATTAGTATGATTATGGCTACTGTTGTTTTACAAATATTACATTTCTTTGATGAAGATAAAGGAATTAATTATTTAAAAGAATATGTAGATAAAACTCTTTCTAAAAAAGGAATAGAAGTAATTTCTAAAAATTATCAAGCAATTGATTTGGCAATGGAAGTATTAGAAAAGTTAGATACTACTTCATTTGAAATAAAAGAAGAAGAGGAAGAAAAATTGTCTACTATTGATATGATACGAAAAAGAAGAGGGAACGAATTACCTACTTCAGCATTTATTCCACATTGTAATGGTACTTTTAAACCAAGCATAGAAGATAATGAAACTGGAATGAGTGAGACTGTGCCTTCATGGATTTTAAATAATTGTATTATGTGTAATCAGTGTAGTTTGGTATGCCCACATGGTGTAATTAGGCCATATTTATTAACAGCAGAGGAATATGAACAAGCTCCTGAATTAGTGAAGAAAAAATGTAAAAAAGCAATCGGACCTGGAATGGAAAATATGTATTTTGCTTTAGCTATTAATATTAAAAAATGTACTGGCTGTGGTCTTTGTATTCACACATGTCCTGGTTTAAAACAAAGTAAGGCTTTGATGTTTAGTAATTATAAAGAACAAAGTAAAAATCATGAGCAAGAAATTTATGATTATTTAGAACAATATGTTAGTGAGAAAAAACAAAGTAATCCTTTTACTATAAAGACAAGTCAATTTCAAAAGCCAAAATTTTCCTTCCATGGTGCATGTGCTGGATGTGGTGAAACACCATATATAAAATTATTAACACAACTTTATGGAAATGAATTAATTGTTGCCAATGCAACTGGCTGTTCTTCTATTTATGGTGGAAGTGTTCCAGAAATTCCATATCAAATTCCATGGGCAAGTTCTTTATTTGAGGATAATGCAGAATATGGACTAGGAATAGTAATTGCTCATAAGGTAATGAAAAAAAGAATTCAACATGTAATGGAACAACATATGGATGATAATAGTGAATTGTATCAAACATGGATTAAAAATCAAAATGATATTCAAATTACAAAACAAGTATATGAGATATTAAAAAATGATACACCCGAATATTTAAAAGAATATTTACCATATATAAAAGCAAGTGTTATTTTTGCCATTGGTGGCGATGGTTGGGCATATGATATTGGTTTTAGTGGAATTGATCAAGTGTTAGCAAGTGATGAAAATTTAAATATTTTAGTATTAGATAGTCAAGTTTATTCTAATACGGGAGGACAGGCAAGTAAAGCAAGTCCTAAAGGAAGTATTGCTTCTTTTGCATCATCTGGTAAAAAGACATATCAAAAAGATTTAGCGGCAATTGCTATGCAATATCCAAATGTTTATGTTGCAACGGTTTCGTTAGGTGCAAATCCAATGCAAACAATGAAAGCGATGAAAGAAGCTGTTGAACATCATGGACCATCTATTATTATCGCATATTCACCATGTATTGCTCATGGATTAAAAGGTGGAATGGCAAATTCAATAGATAGTGAAAAATTAGCAACAACTTGTGGATATTTTCCAATCTTTAGAAGACATCCACAGAATGGATTTATATTAGATAGTAAAAATGTAAATTTTGATTCTTATTATGATTATTTGCAAATGCAAACTAGATATTCTATGTTAAAAGTAGTGAATCCGGAAAAAGCAGAACAATTATTACAAGAAAATTTAGATTTTGCAAAAAGGAGATTTGCATATTATGAATCATTGTCAAAAGAGAATAAATAATTCTCTTTTTTCTTTTGAAAATAGAAAAAATATGATATACTTACTATAAGAGTTATGATAGGAAAAGGGGTAACAATATGAAAGAACAAGTTAATGGTGTCATAACACCACTTTTAGAACATATTGCATATTATGTAAATGGCATAGAAGATGCCAGAAAAAATAAAATTAATGAAGAGAGATTGCAGACATTAGGGAATATTGCTCATGAATTTTATATGTACGGAGTAAAGGATGAAGGAAATAGTCGTATGATTGCTTCAA
>ULOC01026882.1_pt1 | contig 14943 bp, 13 predicted proteins | sample 1952181 | NCBI WGS metagenome assembly ULOC01 (sample SAMEA4835592, study PRJEB28245) | human gut metagenome | biome: gut microbiome; material: fecal sample | place: Denmark | collected 2008
GGTTGGGTTCCACTAAAAGAAGAAGATTTACCTCTTGTTCTACCAGAAATCCAAGACTATGAACCAAGTGAAAATGGTGAATCTCCACTTTCTAAATTAGATAGCTGGATTAACACAACTTGTCCTTGCTGTGGTGGAAATGCTAAAAGAGAAACAGATACAATGCCTCAATGGGCTGGTTCTTCTTGGTATTATTTAAGATATATGGACCCACACAATGATAATGCTTTAGCTTCAAAAGAAGCATTAGAATATTGGTCACCTGTAGATTGGTATAATGGTGGAATGGAACACACAACACTTCATCTACTATATTCAAGATTTTGGCATAAATTCCTATACGATATCGGAGTTGTTCCAACAAAAGAACCATATCATAAACGTACATCACATGGTATGATACTCGGAACAAATGGTGAAAAAATGTCTAAATCAAAAGGAAATGTTATAAACCCTGATGATATAGTCGCTGAATTTGGAGCAGATACATTCCGTGTTTATGAAATGTTTATGGGACCATTTGATCAAACAGCACCATGGTCAATGGATAGCATCCGTGGATGTGGTAAATTCTTAGACCGTGTATGGAACATGCAAGAAATGCTTGTAGATGGAGATACATATTCTCCAAAATTTGAAAAAATGATGCATAAAGCGATCAAAAAAGTTTCAGAAGATATAGAAGAAATGAAATTTAATACAACTATAAGTACATTTATGACAATGGTAAATGAATTTTACAAAGAAAAACAAATTAATAAAGCAGAATTCAAGACATTACTTCAATTATTAAATCCATTTGCTCCACATATTACAGAAGAATTATTCTCAAAACTATCTGATACAACAATTGCAGACACTCCATGGCCTACATTTGATAATAGCAAAACAATAGATGATGAAATACAAATCCCTGTTCAAGTAAATGGTAAAGTAAAAGCAACAGTTTTAATTTCACTTGATGAAGATGAAAGCTCTGTTAAAGAAAAGGTACACTTAAATGAATCTGTTCAAAAGCAATTGGAAAAGAAAACTGTTGTAAAAGAAATTTATGTTAAAAACAAAATATATAATATTGTAGTTCGTTAGAACCATTTTGTCACATATTTGTAATATAACTGTAACATTTTTGTAACACAAAAAATTACAAAAATGTTGTATAATGTTGATATATGAATTACTAAGGAGAAACAATATATGAGTATCGAATCAGATTTAAAAAAAGATGGAATTAAAGTAATACGAGCTTTAGATACATTAAGTGTAAATACTCTAGCTCACGATGTTGCAGAAAAAATATGCAGCACTTTTACAGAGCAAAACTTTATTTTTCATAATCTTTTTATTGCACTATCCAGAATACCAATGTATATTGCAGAAATGCCAGATGGATTTGCAGAAGCAAATTATTTTTATAAAAATTCATCTATCTATTTCAAATCTGGAATTTCAGTAAATGAATTAGAAAAATTTGCAGTACATGAATTTATACATTATTTGCAAGAAATAAAAGATAAAAAGGGTAATCTTGTAAAACTTGGACTTTGTGATTTTGGAGATTTAAAAATCCAAGGACTTGCCCTTAATGAAGGAGCTGTACAATTTATGGCTTCTAAAGCATTAAACCATAGACAAGAAATTGTTAAATACTATGAAATCTCACTTCCAACAAATAGCCCCGCTTACTACCCACTTTTGTGTAATTTAGTTGCACAAATGGCATACGTAACAGGTGAAGAATATCTTTTTGATAGTACATTTTATGGCACAAGTTTATTTAAAGATAGATTTAGTGATCTTTGTGGTGATATCGCTTTAATAAAGGTCGAAGATAATTTAGATAAGATAATGAACTATGAAGAAAAAATTATAAAGCTAAACAATAAACTTGTTCAAGATAATTGTGAAGGTATGAAAGCTCAAAAAGTTGCTAGAAAAATATCAAAGTTAAAAGCAAAGATTAAGGAAATTTATTTTAATACACAAGATTTAATCTATACTTCATACTTTAACACACAATTTTCACGAATTGCTACAACTGCAGATATAGATTCATATCGTTTTAGATTATATAATTATAAAAATTATATTGGAATAACAGAAAATTACTCTAATTTTAATGATTTCTACATTAATAAAATGGTAGATTTAGATAATAAATATGAAAATATTATGAATAATACACAACTTGTTGTATCAAGTCAATCAACTGTTTCTATATTCTTTAGAAAAATAAAAGCTCTTCTTGGAGCAAGAATAGAATTACAATAAAAAATACTCTTTTAGATTTTTTCTAAAAGAGTATTTTTCTGTTATATGAATATTATCTTAAAAAGCATAATTATTCCACTAATTACCAATACTGTAATCAATTCAAATAATACTGTCGTTCCTAAATATTTATTAAGACTATCAAATTTACCATACATATATGATCCTATAAAGCCAAATAGAATACCTACTATAGTTGAAGTTATAATGTTAGCAAAAACATTATAAAATCCAGCTGATATGCAATTGTATGCAAATAATCCTATAATGTTTACAACAAATGCTGCTATTTTCTTTTCGCCATCAAGCATTAAATACATAAGAAATGCTATTAAAGCATAAACTAAGATTCTAATTACAACACTAACTATAATTCCCATTTTACATCCCCTTTCTTTTGTTTAATTTCAAATTTATGATAACATATTGTTATATTATTTGTAAATACTTATATGTATATCTTTTTTAACTCCCTTTCTATTGCCTTTGCTGCATCTCTTCCAGCTTTTGCAGCCCATGCAACAGTTGCTTTTTGTCCTATTAAATCTCCCCCAGCATATACTTTATCATCAGATGTTTTATAATTTTCGTCTACTTTTATATATCCCCATTCATTAAGCTCAAGATTTAATTTTGAAAGAATATTTTTATCTGGTTTTGATCCAACTGCCATCACAACATAGTCAACATCAAGTTCATAATTACTTCCTTCAATATTTACAGGTGAAAGTCTTGTCTCTCCTTCTTTTTGCACAAGCACTGTTTTTATACATTCAACTCTTTTTACTTTTTCATCACCAATAATTTTCACAATATTATTTTGGAATAAAAACTCTATTCCTTCATTTTTTGCATCTACAATTTCTTTTTTCTCTGCTGGCATTTGTTCTTCTGCTCTTCTATATATTACATAAACTTTTTTTGCACCCAATCTTTTTATTGTTCTCGCACAGTCCATTGCAACATTTCCGCCACCACTAACTGCAACAATTTTATCTGTATAATCAGGATGATTTCCTTTTTCTAATAAAGTATTACCACCAAAAACCCCTTCTAATTCTTCGCCCGGTATATTCATTTTAGCAGGTACATTTGCACCTATTCCTAGAAATACAGCATCATAATTTTTCTTTAACTCTTCTAAATCTATATCTTTTCCAAGTGTTATTCCTTTTTTAATTTTTATACCTAAACTTAGTATTTGATTTATTGTAGAATTTAAAACATCTCTATTAAGTCTAAATTCGGGTATTCCGTGTGATAATATTCCACCAAGTTCATTTTGTTTTTCATATATTGTTACATCTGCTCCCGCCATTGCCAAAAACGCTGATGCATTAAGGCTTGCTGGGCCACTTCCTATAACGGCAATTTTTTTATCTTTTAGTGTATTACTTTTTTCAATTTCTTTGTAATATTCATTTTTAAGTCCGTTATCAAACACATATGCTTCAATTTCTCCAATATGTACAGGCTCTGATTTGATTCCTCTAACACAGCTACCTTGACATTGCTTTTCATGAGGACAAATTCTTCCGCACACACTTCCAAGCATTGTTGTTTTTGTTAAAATCATATATGCTTGTTTCAAATCCTCATCTTTTACACATTTTATAAATGCTGGAATATCATTTGAAAGTGGACATCCTTTTTGACTACAAGGCTTTACCTTGCAATTTAAACAATAATTTGAATACTCTTTTATCTTTTTATCTATCATATATCTAAGCCTCAATTTCATTAAATTTTTCTATAACCTGTTTTAAATCTTTCCAAAATTCTATCTTTTTGGTTTCATCTCTTAAAAGCGCTGCTGGATGCCAAGTTGGCATATACATTATGCCTTTTCTTTCTACCCATTTTCCTCTTGCTGATGTAATACCAAAATCTTTTCCAAGAATATTTTTAAGAGCTGTACTTCCAAGTAATACTATAATTTTTGGCTTTACAAGTATTACTTGATTTCTTAAATAATTCAAACAAGCCTCTGCTTCTTCACTTTCTGGAACCCTATTTTGTGGCGGTCTACATTTTACAATATTTGCAATATACACACTGCTTCTATCAATTCCAAGTCCTTCAAATGCTTTATCCATAAGCTTTCCTGCACGGCCTACAAAGGGAATGCCTTGCTTATCCTCGTCTGCACCAGGTCCTTCACCTATAAACATAATATCAGCATTTTTATTTCCAACTCCAAATACAATGTTTGTTCTATTATTGCACAATTTACATTTCCTACAATTTATTATGCTACCCTCTAGTTCTTCCCAATTATTGTACATCTCTATTTATAACCTCTTTTATCCCATATATAAATTTTCTAATATCTCAATTTTTGTATCTTTTGTTGTATCAATTTTTGCTTTCGCACCAACAGGTATAACTGTTTTTCTCTCTGTGTGTCCAAAATTATTTGATTTTATGATTGGAAAATTGTATTTATCTTCAAGCACATCTAAAAGTATTTTTTCAAGTGCAACACTTCCATCATAATTTCCTACCCATATACCTTTTATTTTATCAAATACTCCATTTTGTTTCATATGATAGAAATAATTTGAAACAAGTTCTGGTGGTGTTTCTAAGCAAAACTCTTCTATAAATAAAATTTTATCATTAAAATCTATTGAATAATTACCCACGCACATTTGAGTTGTAAGGCTTAAATTGCCTCCAACCAATTTTCCCTCTACTATTCCATCTTTTATAGTAATATATTCATCATCTTTTTGTCCTAGGCTTAAATCACCTTTTACAAATCTTTTTATAACTTCTTTATATGCGTATTCTGTTTGCCATGATGTTAATGCTTTAAATGTAGCACCATTAAATGTTATTACACCTGTTTTAGCATATATTGCATTTGTAAGTGATGTACTATCACTAAATCCACAAATTGGTTTTGGATTGTTCTTTATTATATCATAATCTAAATATTCAAATGTTGAATTCGAATTAAATCCTCCACTTAAACAGAAAATTAATTTAATATTTTTATCTGCAAACATATTATTAATATCCTGTGCTTTTTCCTTTGGAGTTGCACTATATCCAAGTGAATGACTAAATACGTTTTTTCCAAATTGTATATGAAATCCTGCAGACTCTAGCAATAAAACAGATTGATTAATTACCTCCAAATCTTCCTTATCTACAGGTGAAGATGGGGCAATTACACCTATCATATCTCCCTTTTTTAATAATTCAAACATATTATTTTGCTCCCTTCTAAGGTACTTTATATAGCTATTATTTAAGCATAATCATCGCACCATTTCTGCCAGATAATTCCTTATCTGCTCTATATGAATGAAAATAATCTTTGTTACATACAGTGCAAATTCCACTATCTAATATATTCTCTGGTTTAACTCCTGCATCTATTAGCATCTGTATATTAATCTTTGTAGTATCAACAAAATATTTACCATTGGAACTACCCTTTTTTATCATACTATCAATATCCTTCATATATGAAAAAGTATCATAAAATAAATCCTTTACATCTTCTGATACCTCAAAATGGCAAACTCTAATATGTGGGCAAATCGCACATATTAAATCTTCTGGATTGCAATTATACTCTTTATTCATTTTTTTGGTAGCAATTTTAGCTATTTTCTTTTGCGTACCTCTCCAACCAGAATGAACATCTGCAATTACCTTTTTTACTGGATCATAAAAAAGTAAACTCGTACAATCTGCTGATGTGGTACAAAGTGTAATATTTCTTTTATCAGTAATAAGTCCATCAACTTCACTAAAATTTTGCTTTGAGTTTTCCACTTTTTCAACAATATCAGTGTGAGTTTGATGAGGTTTTACAATAGCTTCTCTAACAAAATCTGTACTATCACATATTTTATCATAAGTCGCATTTAAAATGCTATCATTTTCATAAATTCTAAAATCAATTCCATTTAATCTCATTGTATAACAATGCTCTAATTCAGGATATTCAAGCAATTTTCTAAATTGCAAATAATGAATATTATTTTTTATTTTATGTACAACAACATCATTTGTAAAATCTCTCATCATTTCCTCCTTCTTTGTGTTACTTTACTAAAAAATCTTAATCTGTAGCCTCTTTATTTGCAATTTGCTCTAAAATTGCATCTTTATTAATATTTCCAATATAATAATAAGAATTTTTGCAAATGCCATTATTAAATTGACAAATAGATTTATAACTACAATATTCGCAAGGTGTTTTTCCACCTTTAACTTTATAATATGGCTTTACATCTATTTTTCCAGACAAAATCTCCTCACTTATTTCGCTAAGCATATTTTTAGTATATTTTTGTAAATCTTCAAATTGCTTTCTTGTAACACTACTTGATTTTTGGCTCAAATTTCCGTCTTTATCAACATATGCTGGAATTACATTTGAACTACCTTTTTCAAGATTTGTATCCATCATTTGTGCCACATCAATGTCTGCAAGTATTAATCCTTTCATTTTAAATTGTTTCCTTAATTCAAACTCTATTTCCTCTTGAGAAAGGTGTGAACTTGCCTTAATTGTCGGATCAATCAAATTAAAATAAAGTACACCTGCTGGAAGTACATCTTCTATCTCACAAACAGCGTCCATATATGTAAGTAGCTGTAATTGTAAACCTGCTTTTACCTCATTTAAATTAATATCTTTTACAGAAGATTTGTAATCAATAATTCTAATATAATTACCATCTGCTGTTTTTGCAATATCTATTCTATCAATTTTTCCAGTAATTTCAACTGCTTTTCCATTTTCAAGTTTAATTTCTATTGGCGGATATTCTTTTTGAGATTTAAACTCCATCTCATGTCCTAAAACATTAAATTTGCTAAATTTCAAGCTATCAACAATATATTTCATAGACTGTTTTATAACTTTTTTTAGACGACCTGCAAGCACCCTATATTTAGGAATACTTGTAAAAATGTAATTTTGCTTTAACTGTAATTTTTCATCAATTATCTCATCAACAATTTTTTGAATTTTATCATCATCAAGCAATTTTATATTCAAATTACTCTCTTCCACTTTTTCAAAAAAACTATCAATTACATCATGCATAAATGTACCTGTATCAACTGCCTCAATCTTAAACTCACTTTTATCAGATAACTTTAAGCCATATTTTAGATAATATGAAAAAGGACATGATTTATATTGTTCAAGTCTTGAGATACTTGTCCTTAAAGTATTTCCATATAATTTTTGTATTTCTTCTTTAGAAATATCTTCAGGCACATTTGTATAATTCATAGCTTTCATGCTAAAATTTAGCCTATCTTTCCACTTATCACTATTTGAAAAGTATTGATATAAAATAGCACATCTTTTTGCTTCATCTTCATTTATATCATTTTCATCTTTCCATTTTCGAAGTGTATCAAGTAAATCCTCAAATGCCTTTGCCTCATTTATAATATCTTTTTCAACATCTTTATTTACAACATCACTTTTCTCTATCAGTTTAGGAAAAATCTTTTTAATTCTATTTATAAATATTGAAGGTCTTAATTGCTTTCCCTCAAGTTCAGAAGATGCATATGATAAATACAATTTTTCTTCTGAAGTTGAAAAAGCTTTATATATATTAAAATTATCATCATATAAAAGTTCAAGAGAACCTTTTGCAAGTTCAGCACCTTTTTGTTTTAGCTTTTCTCTATCATTATCATTAAAAAATCCTTCGTCCTTATAATTGCCAGGAAATGCGCCATCATTTAAGCCTATAATAAATACAGCCTTTACCTTATGGCTTCTAGATCTATCAACATCTCCAACAATTACTTGGTCTTGAGTTATAGGAATTTTTCCAAGTCCACTTGCTCCAAGTCCCATTTTTAAAATATCTGCATACTTTTCAAATGAAACCTTTTTATCTCCAAGCATATTTACAATCTCATCAAGCACATTCATTATAACTTTCCAACTTGTTTCGTATTCTTGTGCTTTTTGTGTTTCATTAATTTTTTGAAGCTTAGCAATCTTATTTTCAAGTTTCTTATCAATTCCCTGTTCTATTAAAAAATTATATAAACATTTTGTAATATCTTTAACATCTTTTTGACCTGCAAGTTTTCTTTTTAAATCAGTAAGAGGTACAATTAAAAGCTCTCTAATATGTAAAATTTTCTCTTTTTCTTCATCAGATTCATCATAAAAATTCCATTCACCAAGATACCACTTATTTGCTTTTATTCCCCATTTTAAAGCATAATTCTCTAAAATATGAATATCCATTGGATCAATATCCAAGAATCCAGTTTTAATGTATTCAAAAACAGATTCAAAACTCCAATTTTTTGCATAAATATTAAGTATTGCAAGCATATACCTAACAAGCACATTTTGGCTTAAATCCTGTTTTTCATCAATAAATACAGGTATATTATACTTGCTAAAAATTGCCCTGCACAAATTTGAATATGAATCTAGGCTTTTTGTAATAATAGAAATCTCATTATATTTATATCCTTTATCTCTTATAAGTTTTACAATTTCTTCACACACATACTCTATTTCAGAATACTGGTTATTAGCCAAAAATAATTCTATATTTTCTATCTTTTTATCATAAATTTTATATGGCATACCATAAATATTTTCTTCTAAATGACTCAATTCTTCATTTTTAAATCTGTATTTTTCATTTAAAAATACAGGTTTTAAAACATCAACTGATTCCTCATTTGCAATATCTAAAATTCTTTGCATAGTCTTTTTATTAGAATAAAATACATCTGTGTCAGGCATATTGCTTTCATCAAGTAAATCCATACATGATGTAATATAAATATTATTATTTCTCAGAATTAATCTAATAATATCATATTCTTGTTTTGTAAATCCAACAAATTCATCAATATAAAAATCACAATTTTTATATTCGTCAGCATCTTCAAGTTCACTAATAAGTATAGATAAATTATCATTTTCGTCCATATATTTATCTTCTATCTCTTCATTATACTTTTCATAAACCTTAAGCATATCTTTAAGTTTTATTTTTAAATACTCATCATCTATGTTTTCTATAGTATTTATTAAAATATCAACTGTTATTCCATGTTTTTTAAATTCTGTAATTTGAGTACATATAAGCTCAACATTTTCAGAAGATTTCCCTATAAAAGAAAGTTCCTTCTTTTTATCAGACAAAATATCATAAACAAGCATTGACTTTCCGCAAGAAGAAAGCATTTTTGCATTTGCTCTTTTTTTCTCTTGAATTACACGATGAGCCATACGTCCAAATGTCAATACCTCGGCATTTATTACTGCACTGCCAGATATAGAACTTAAAAGCTTTTTTTCTGCAGTAAATGAAAATTGTTCAGGAGTTACAATATAAATCTTTCGTTTTGTGTTTTCCTCAATTTTCTTGGCTATTTGTTTGAAAATATATTCACTTTTACCTGTTCCAGATCTTCCATAAATAATTTGCAGACTCATTGTTCTCTTCTCCAATAAAATAAATATTGTTGAGCGATTCCCTCTAAATCGCCATATTTTTCTTTAGCAAGTTTTTCAATTTCTTTTTTACTTACTTTTGTTTCATCTTCGTTTTTTATATATAAATCATTCATAACACGTCTAACCCAAACATCAATTGGAAAAACATCAAACCTTTTCAAAGTAGAAAAAAGTAATATACAATCAGCAACTTTTGGGCCTACACCAGAAAGTGTAAGCAATTTTTCTCTTACTTTTGATGTATCTTTTTCGTTATACAATTCTTCTAAATTAATATCACCTGATGCAATTGTATTTGTTGTATTAAATATGTATGTATCTCTAAAGCCCATACCCAAAGCTCTTAAATCATCTTTACTAGCACTACTCAATTGCTTAATTGTAGGGAAAATATAATAATCTTTTCCCTTCCATGCAATTTTATTACCATATTTTTGTGACATTTTTTCAATTATTCCTTTTATTCTTGGAATATTATTGTTTGCAGATATTATAAAAGAAATAATCATCTCCCATAAATCTTGATTAAGTATGCGTATTCCAGAGCCATATTCTATACTTTCTTTTAGATATTCATCAACATTTGAAAGTATTGTTTTTATTTTATTATAGTCACGATTTAAGTCAAAATAGTCTCTACAAATATCTGCTATATTTCCATTGCAAATACCTTCAAAAATAACATCATTTTTTATTTTCTTTACATTTATTACACCATTTTTTATCACACCAGTGTAGCTTCCATCATCTTTGGCATTCCATCTAAAACATTGACCACACTCAAAAATGTCTCTTAACTCAAATGAATCTACATCAGTTATTACATATCTTTGTTCTTCCATATTTTCCTCTTATACACTACTTAATATTTGACAAATATTTTTCCCATTTTCTATAACTAATAGTATAAACTTATTTAACCTTTTTGTCTAGCGAACAGATTGATATTTGTTTGTAATTTTATTTAAACCCTTTTCCCCATGCTTCTCGTGCATTTGAAATAACAATAAAAGCACTTGGATCAATTTCTTTTGCAATTTCCTTTATTTTAGCTGTTTCTGTCCTAGAACCTACGCACCATAGCATCATTTTCTTTTCCTTTGAATACATTCCTTTTGCATAAATTGCTGTACTTCCTCTACATAGCTTTTTTCCAATTTCATCTGCAATTTCTTTATATTTATTTGACACAATAAACATACTTTTTGTAAAATACACACCCTCAAAAATTATATCAATCATTTTTCCCATAATGTAAATTGCAATAGCAGAATACAACCCTATTTCAACTTCTCTAAATGCAAGTACATTTAATAAAACAATTACTATATCAATTACAACAATTAAATTAGCTGACCTAAAATGTGGAAAAAAAGAACGTATAATATATGAAAGCATATCAGTTCCACCTGTTGAAGCATTTGCTTTCAAAACAACTGCAGTTCCAATTCCCATAAATATTCCACCATATACACATGCAAGTATTCTATCTTCTGTAAGTGGCTTATATTTATCAACGATATCAATAAAAGTTGATAACATTACTGTTCCAAATATTCCCTTTATCGTAGTTTCTTTTCCAACTCGAACAAAAGCAATTATAAATAATGGTATATTTAAAACAAGCATAACTATACCAAGTGGAAATTTAAATAAATAATATATAATTGTTGCAATACCAGCAAATCCTCCTGATGAAAGCTGGTTTGGAAGTAAAAACAAAGATGTACCAATTGCCATAAGTATGCAACCAACCACAATCATCATATATTCTTTTAAATATATAAACACTTTTTTATTTTTCATGAAAAATCACCCATTATTAGAATTATTTCCAATAATGAGTGGTTTATGCAATTTAGCTTTATTCATAACTTTTTAAAATTTCAAGTTTGAATTTTCCTGGTTTTATTTCTTCTGACGACTCTACTGTAACATCAACTTCATAAATCTCTTTTAATTTTAATACATTTTCTTTTTTATGACCTATAACTAAATTTACATTTTCAGGATTTGCAATAACTTTAACAGCCATTACTTTTGTATTTATTTTCTTTATTTCATTTACAATCGCATCATACCACATACCTGCTTCTACAAGCTGTCTAAATGCTGGGTGAAATGGTCCTGCAACAACTTGACTTTCTTCTTTTGATGGATCTGAAATTTCTTCTGTATTTTGAAGTCCAATACGAATTACTTTTATTTTCTTTTTATTAAATAAATTCACTATCTCTTTGCATCTTTCCACTGCCTGTGTAACTGTAAGAGGTATATATTCTCCATTTTTATATTCTTCTTCGAGCTCTGTTTCTTTTATTACTAAAACAGGATATACCCTTACAATTTTAGGTTTAAGTTTTATCAATTCTTTAGCTGTGTTTATTTCGTCTTGCATCGTACTTTCTGGTAGTCCTACCATCATTTGATGTCCAAGTGTAAATCCATAAAATCGTATTAATTTAGATGCTTTTTTTACATCTTGAGCAGTATGTCCTCTTCCACATCTATTTAATATATAGTTGTTCATCGATTGAACTCCAAGTTCAATTGTTTTAACATGATATTTCTTTAGCATTTTCAAAATATCTTTGTCAATCGCATCTGGTCTTGTTGATAATCTGATACTATTTACTTTTTTGTCTTCTATATATGGCTGAACAGCTTTTAATAAATTTTCTTGGATTTTTTTATCAATTGCCGTAAAACTTCCTCCAAAAAATGCAACTTCAACATATTTATTATCATCTTTAAAATTCTTCAAATAATACTCTATTGTATCCTCAACATCTTTTGGAGTTACCATTTTAGTTTGCCCACTTATCTTTCTTTGATTGCAAAAATTACAATGATATGGGCATCCAAGATGAGGAACAAAAATAGGTATAATATATTCCTTTTTCATACAACTCTCCTTTTACTGATTCTTGTCTAAAAATTCAAGTGCCTTTTCAGCAGCATTCATTTCAGCTGATTTTTTTGATTTTCCACTGCCTGTCGCAAGCATTTTTCCATTACATTCAACTTTAACTAAAAATGTTTTATCATGGTCTGGTCCACTTGTTCCAATAACTGTGTATTTAATATTAACATCTCCATTTTGTTGTAATCTCTCTTGAAGTACTGTTTTATGATCCTTCATTCCAACATTTTTAGTTGATTTTTCTATTGCATCTTTTAAATTATTTATTATAAATTTCTCAGCCTCAGCAAGTCCACCATCAAAATATATTGCTGCAATTACTGCTTCAACGCTGTCTGCCATAATTGCTGGCTTTTGATTTCCATGTGATGCTGACTCACTTTTTCCAATATATAAGAAATCACTAAAATTATGCTTTTTTGCAACCACATATAAGCTATCTTCACACACTACTTCTGCTCTAACTTTAGTCATTTCTCCTTCTTTTAATTTTGGATAATTAGCATATATGTATTTACTTGATATAAACTCTAAGATGCTATCACCTAGAAATTCCAATTTTTCATTACTACTTACTTTATTTTCATATGCGTATGATGTATGTGTAAGTGCATTTTTTAATAATGCTTTGTTTTTAAATGTGTATCCAATATTTTTTTCTAATTCATCAAACATATCTTATCTTTCCTTTCATAATATTTGTTATATTTTGTAACCACTTTTTACATTATACAACAAAAATTTTTAAAAAGCAAAAAAGAAGAGATTTTGCTCCAATCTCTTCCCTTCCATTACTATGCGATATGGTCTTTTATGTAGTCAACTACATCTCCTACTGTAACTACCTTCTCTGCATCTGCATCTGGAATCTCTATATCAAAAGCTTCCTCTAATGCCATTATTAATTCAACTATATCAAGTGAATCTGCACCTAAATCATCTATAAAAGATGATTCCATATTAACTGATGTTTCAGCAACACCTAGTTGTTCAACAATTATTCCTTTTACTTTTTCAAAAACTTCTTCTGAACCCATTATCAAAGTTCACCTCCTTAAAATTCTTATAACTTATTTCTTCCTTACAATAATACATCTTGAATCAATTGTCAATATATTTTAGTAAATTCATCTATCATTTTATCAACTGCTTTATTTTTAACGAATTGTTCTGCTTGCTTAATTGTAAATTCGAATAATTCTTCATCACTACTTCCATGAGCCTTAACAACTGGCTTCTTTACTCCTAAAAATAAAGCACCACCATATTCCTTATAATCAACAGTCTTTTTAAAACGGTTTATAGCCGGAAGCGTTGGAATGGCTCCAATAATTGATAAAATATTCTTTTTTATACTTTCTGTTAATGTTCTCTTAACAAATTTTCCAAGTCCTTCAACAGCCTTTAAAAATACATTTCCTGTAAATCCATCTGTAACAAGTATATCAAGATTTCCTGAGAAAGCATCTCTTCCCTCAACATTACCTACAAAATTAATTCCAAGTTCTTTTGATCTTTCTTTTAAAAGCTTATACGATTCCTTTGTAAGCTCATTTCCTTTTGTTTCTTCTGTACCAATGTTAAGAAGTCCAACTGTTGGATTTTCTACTCCAAAAGTATTTCTTAAATATATAGTTGCCATTTGAGCAAATTGTAATAAATTTATAGGCTTACAATTTGTATTTGAGCCACAATCCATAAGTAATAATCTGCTTTTATATGAAGGTAATATTCCTGCTAAAGCTGGTCTATCTATTCCCTTAATTCTTCCTACAAGCAATGTTGCTCCTGTAAGTAATGCTCCTGAATTTCCAGCTGAAATAAATACATCTCCTTCATCTGCTTTTAACATATTAAATCCTACAACCATCGAAGAATCTTTTTTATGTTTTATTGCTTGTGTTGGTATGTCTTCCATTTCAATTGTTTCTGTTGCATTATGTATGCTTAATCTTGATGATATTTCTTTAATATTATCTTTTCCATAAAATTCTTTAATTTTGGCCTTTATTACATCTTCTTGTCCTATTAAAATTACTTCTGCCTCAACTTGATTTATAGCCCTTATAGCTCCCTTTATGGTTGCATCTGGTGCATTATCTCCACCCATCGCATCTAATAAAATTTTCATTTTTTCCTCCAATAATTGTTTCATACAATATATTATTATTTCATTATTTTATAACTTATATTTGCCAATGTCAATCTAAATCAATTAAATTTTAGTTATCATTTTGTAGGTTAGTCAATCATTTGTCACAAATTATTT
>ULOC01014790.1_pt1 | contig 14685 bp, 17 predicted proteins | sample 1952181 | NCBI WGS metagenome assembly ULOC01 (sample SAMEA4835592, study PRJEB28245) | human gut metagenome | biome: gut microbiome; material: fecal sample | place: Denmark | collected 2008
AGTGGTACACCGGACGGAAGGAATCGACTATCTGGGAGTTTGATAAGCCGAAAAAGAATACGGACCATCCCACCATGAAACCGATCCCGCTTTTAGCCTATCCTATTTTGAATTCCAGCATGACCGGTTGCACCGTACTGGATCCATTCGGCGGCAGCGGTTCGACGCTGCTGGCCTGTGAGCAAACGAAACGACGCTGCTATATGATAGAACTCGATGAAAAGTTCTGTGATGTGATCGTGAAACGTTACATTGAGCAGGTCGGCTCGGACGAACGGGTAACCGTGACACGGAACGGGAAAACGTATACCTATACTGAAATGGAGGCAACATAATGCGTGTATGTATCAACCCCGGGCATGACCGGGAACGGGACAGCGGCGCGGTGAACCCAAACACCGGACTGCGGGAATGTGATGTGGCTGCTACGATTGGCAGTCTCGTCCAAACATATTTGGAGACGGCAGGCTGCGAGGTGCAGCTCCTGCAAAGTGATAATCTGGCAGGAGAAACACCGGATCTGCCTTGCGTGGTGGATACGGCAAATGCATGGTCTGCTGATGTATTCGTCAGTTTGCACTGCAACTCCGACAGCGGCTACGCCCGCGGTACAGAAACGCTTATCTATACTAACGACAGCGGCTCGTCCCCACAGCTTGCCGCCTGCATCCAGTTGCAGATCGTGCAGAGTCTCGGCACAGTGGATCACGGCCTGAAGGAACGGCCCAACCTCATCGTGTTGAAGGACACCACGATGCCCGCCGTCTTAGTAGAAACAGCTTTTATTGATAATGAGGATGATGCCGCGCTGCTCACGAATAACGCGGATGATTTCGCCCGGGCCATTGCCCGCGGCATAACAGATTTTGAAGGGAGATACTAATATGGATATCGAAACAATTAAGAACGAACTCAAGGAACACATTCTGGACTCGGTGCAGGAGGATGCCAAGAATGCCACTATTTCCTGGCTCCATACAACGGTGCTTCCGGCAGTAAAGGAAGTAGCAGATGCCTACACAGTAGCCTTGCAGGAATCCGCTGGCAAGGAAACCGGCTGGAACAAATTCCGCGACCAGTGCTTTCTGCCGACGCTGATTGACAGCGGTCTGTGGCTGACCGGAAAGTTGCTCGGTAAAATGGTGGTAGTACAAGAATAATACGTGTAATTTGTGGTATAAACCCCTTGCTATAGTTGCCGGTTAGAGTGATATATGTACATGATAAAAAAGAAAGGGGTTTTCTACCATGAAAATTTTGTACCATGCACAAGGAAAAACACGTAAGGAACTGGCGGATGCCATCAGCACCATTACCGGAGCCGCCAAAGTGTATCAGGGGATTCCCAGCTATGCCTATGAGATTGACTGCTTCACGGTCGACCGCGACGGCAATCTTAATTTTGATGACAGTACAGAAACTAAGGATTTACTCGAGAAACTCGACAGCATGGGATTCCATGTCGATCCAGCCGAACCAATAGAGAAAGAACCTGACGATTCGGCGTCTAAGCAGGAGAACATAGACGATTTGGTGATTGCCATGCCACGCTCCTTTTTCACCGATACGGCGTTGGAAAACCTGAAGAAGCTGATTCAGGCCAAGAGCAGCATTATGTTAAAAGTTTTCCAAACTGATGTGCTGCGCATGCAGGTAACGGAGGATAAAGTGCTATTTCCTTGATTTACCGGCTGCCCGAATGCCGATACGGTCAAAGCCTACGCCCATTTCATTACAGCACTCTGCCATCTGGCAAAGAAGCAGAAACGGGTTCTGGCAACGGAGCACCCATCCACCAACGAGAAATACGACTTCCGCTGCTTCCTGCTCCGGCTTGGGTTTATTGGCAAGGAATACAAGGACGAACGGAAGCTGCTCCTGCAGCACCTTTCCGGCTCCTCGGCCTTTAAAAATGGCAGAAAGGAAGAACACCCTGATGAGATATCCGAATAAGGAAAGGCTGGAGCAACTGCGCAGCACATATCCCGCCGGGACGCGGATTGTACTGGTGCAAATGGACGACGCCCAGGCTCCGCCGATCGGCACCAAGGGAACAGTCGTCGGTGTGGATGACACCGGCAGCCTGCTGGTGCATTGGGACAACGGCAGCACGTTGAACGTATTGTACGGCATAGACCGCTGCCTTATAATCAGAAAGAAATAATTACACATATCATATTTGTATACCAAGACTGCCCACTTCGGCAGTCTTTTTTGTTGCCGCAAAGGAGGTGACGCTGCTTGCGGAAGTTGAAACGCTATCGATCTACGAAGTTCAGGGCCAAAGATTCCAAATACAACAAGACCATGGCGGACTATGCCGTGTCCTTTATCGAATGTCTCTGCCATACCAAGGGCACCTGGGCAGGTAAACCGTTCGAACTGATCGACTGGCAGGAGCAGATCATCCGTGATGTGTTCGGCATCTTAAAGCCGAACGGCTATCGGCAGTTCAATACCGCCTACATCGAGATTCCCAAGAAGCAGGGCAAGTCGGAACTGGCGGCAGCGGTAGCACTCCTCTTATGCTGCGGCGACGGAGAACAGCGCGCCGAAGTGTATGGCTGCGCTGCCGACCGCCAGCAGGCATCCATTGTCTTTGAAGTAGCGGCGGATATGGTACGGATGTGTCCGGCCTTATCCAAGCGGGTAAAACTCTTGGCTTCGCAGAAACGGATCATCTACCTTCCCACGCACAGTTTTTATCAGGTCTTGTCTGCTGATGCCTACAGCAAGCATGGTTTTAATGTAAGCGGCGTGATCTTTGACGAACTGCACACGCAGCCGAACCGGAAGCTGTTTGATGTCATGACCAAAGGTTCCGGCGATGCCCGAACGCAGCCGTTGTACTTTCTCATTACCACAGCCGGGACGGATACCCATTCCATCTGCTATGAAACCCACCAAAAGGCACTGGATATTATCGCAGGCCGTAAGATTGATGCCACCTTCTATCCGGTGATATACGGTGCCAAGGATACGGACGACTGGACGGATGTCAAAGTGTGGAAGAAGGCCAATCCCTCGCTCGGCATTACGGTCGGCATGGACAAGGTCAAGGCGGCCTGCGAATCCGCCAGACAGAATCCTGCCGAGGAGAACGCCTTCCGGCAGCTTCGTTTGAACCAATGGGTCAAGCAGGCGATCCGCTGGATGCCGATGGACAAATGGGACGCCTGCGCGTTTCCCGTACAGCCGGATGAGTTAAAAGGCCGTGTCTGTTACGGCGGCTTGGACTTATCCTCCACGACGGATATTACGGCCTTCGTGCTGGTGTTTCCGCCGCAGGATGAAGCAGACAACTATGTCGTGCTTCCCTACTTCTGGATACCGGAAGAAAACGTGTCCCTTCGCGTCCGGCGGGACCATGTCCCCTATGACGTATGGCAGAAACAGGGATTCCTGCACACAACGGAAGGAAACGTCGTCCACTACGGCTATATTGAAAAGTTCATCGAAACGATGGGCGAACAGTACAACATCCGCGAGATCGCCTTCGACCGCTGGGGCGCGGTGCAGATGGTGCAGAATCTCGAGGGCATGGGATTTACCGTCGTCCCGTTTGGGCAGGGATTCAAGGACATGAGTCCGCCCACCAAGGAACTGATGAAGCTGACGCTGGAAAAGAAAATCACCCACGGTGGGCAGCCGGTATTGCGTTGGATGATGGACAATATCTTCATCAAATCCGATCCGGCGGGAAATATCAAGCCTGATAAAGAAAAATCCACAGAGAAGATAGACGGTGTAGTAGCTACGATAATGGCGCTAGACCGTGCAATTCGCTGTGGAAATGATACGAGTGAAAGTGTATATGACAAACGTGGCTTATTGGTCTTGTGAGATTTCCATAACCGCTCGGCAAATCTGCATGGTTGCGGGTGCTGCAGAATCAAAGTAATAGCAACTTCCGCTCTTAAAATACTTAGCTCTGGAAGACCTCGACAATTCTTTTTGTGTCTTTGTCTTTGGTTCAACGGGTACGTATCCGAACGGGGCGAGTATTGTTTTAATCATACATCCCACAACTGTTCTGCGTTGGTCATTAGTTAAGTCGAAATCGGATGATTTGTTTCTGTCGTAATAATCTTCTACAACTGAGTATGTTGCTTCAATAGCTGGTCTCCCTGCTTCGGAAGCATCGATCATTGCGATAATGTTTCTATCGGACGACAATAAAAAAAATGTTGCCTGAGCATGTTGATTTGAAATAAGGTCTTTCCCGCATTTCGGATTTTCGTCAAGAAAAGTTTGATAGGTTGATTTCATTTTTGTTTTCTCCTTATAAATTTATAGTAACCAATATTGGATGCTTTTATTGTAAAGCATCCGAATTCAGTTGTAAATACTCTTTGCAATTTTTTTGGAGGTGATACCATTGCATATATTATCTGGACTATTTCGTTCGCGCGACAAGCCGAAGAACTACCTGTCTACAGCCTTTACATTCCTGTTCGGCCCGACCTCCTCCGGAAACGTGGTGACCGAACGAACCGCCATGCAGACAACGGCGGTCTATGCCTGCGTCCGAGTACTGTCTGAGGCTATTGCCGGACTGCCACTTAATCTATACCGGTATACACCAGATGGCGGCAAGGAGAAAGCCATCAACCATCCATTGTACAACCTGCTTCATGATGCCCCTAATCCGGAGATGACGAGTTTCATCTTCCGGGAAACGCTCATGAGCCATCTGTTGTTATGGGGCAATGCCTACGCACAGATCATCCGGAACGGCACCGGGCAGCCGATTGCACTGTACCCGCTGCTGCCCAGCAAGATGGATGTCAGTCGGGCCGCGAACGGTCAGCTTATCTATACCTACTCCAAGGACTCGGACGAGTTCGGTGCGGATAACCGCTGCCAGCAGATTGTCCTGTCGCAGGATGAGGTGCTGCATGTTCCGGGGCTTGGGTTTGACGGACTCATCGGCTATAGTCCGATCGCCATGGCCAAGAACGCCATCGGCATGTCGCTGGCAGCCGAGCAGTACGGTGCGTTATTCTTTGCCAACGGTGCTACACCGGGCGGCATCTTAGAACATCCGGGCATCGTGAAAGATCCGGTCAAACTGCGGGAAAGCTGGCATGCCCAATTTTCCGGCACGAACCGGCACAATGTAGCCGTGTTGGAGGAAGGCATGACCTTCCAGCAGCTATCCATCCCGCCGGATCAGGCGCAGTTCCTTGAAACACGAAAGTTCCAGATTGACGAGATCGCCCGTATCTTCCGGGTGCCGCCGCATATGGTCGGGGATCTGGAAAAATCCACCTTCTCCAATATCGAGCAGCAGTCGCTGGAATTTGTTAAATACACCTTGAATCCCTGGTGCGTCCGCTGGGAGCAGGCCATGAACCAGCAGTTGGTGCTGCCGTCGGAACGCTCGCAGGTCTTTACGAAGTTTAATGTGGACGGCCTGCTGCGCGGCGACTACCAGAGCCGCATGAACGGCTATGCCATCGGCAGGCAGAACGGCTGGCTTTCCGCCAACGACATCCGGGAGCTTGAGGATATGAACCGTATCCCTGCCGAACAGGGCGGCGATACGTATCTGGTCAACGGCAATATGCTGCCGCTGGACCAGGCAGGAAAATTTTATACCGAAAGCGAGGGAAAAACACCATGAAGAAATTCTGGAACTGGAATACTGATGACGATACAGGGCGCATCCTTACTATTGACGGTACCATTGCCGAAGAAAGCTGGTTTGACGACGACGTAACGCCGAAGCTGTTTAAAAACGAGCTGGCATCCGGGCAGGGCAATGTCACCTTATGGCTGAACTCACCCGGCGGCGACTGCGTAGCGGCCAGCCAGATCTATGCCATGCTGATGGATTATGCCGGACAGGTCCATGTCAATATCGACGGGATTGCGGCTTCGGCTGCCTCCGTGATTGCCATGGCAGGTACGAGCGTCAATATGGCACCGACCGCACTGATGATGATCCATAATCCGTTCACGATCGCTATGGGCGATACTGATGAAATGGAACGAGCCATTTCCATGTTATCCGAGGTCAAGGAATCCATTATTAATGCCTATGAATTAAAGACCGGCCTTTCCCGCACCCAGCTATCCCATCTAATGGATGCCGAGACCTGGATGAATGCAGGAAAAGCAATCGAACTCGGCTTTGCCGACAGCATTTTGACTGATAGTGATAGTAAACAAATGCATGATGCTGCCAGTATGGGAAGTTATTCTTTTTCCCGGCGGCAGGTCACCAATGCGTTGTTAAACAAAGCCATCGCCAAGAAATCAAGGATAAAAACAGAGTCACATATATCTGTAGCGTCGCTGCAGCAGCGGCTGTCGCTCTTAACACATTAAATGGAGGTACCAATATGAGTAAATTATTAGAACTGCAGGAAAAACGCGCTACTATCTGGGAGCAGGCCAAGGCCTTCCTGGATGAAAAGCAGGCAGCCAGTGACACGCTTTCCACCGAGGATGCCGCTACGTATGACAAAATGGAAGCCGATGTCATGGCACTGGGCAAGGAAATCGACCGACTGAAGACACAGGCTGTCATCGATCTTGAATTAAGCAAGCCGACCTCGAGTGCTATCGTCAACCAGCCTGCCAAGCAGGATACAACTAAGCATGGCGGCAGGTTCAGCGATGCCTATGCACCCGCCTTTTGGGACAGCATGCGCGGCAAGTCCCGTCCGGAAATCCGTAACACCTTAAAAGAAGGGGCCGATCCCCAGGGCGGCTACCTCGTACCGGACGAATTCGAACGGACGCTGATCCAGATGCTTGCCGAGGAAAATGTGCTGCGCTCCCTGTCCCATGTGATCCAGACCGCCAGCGGCGACCATAAGATTCCGGTTGTTGCCAGCGAAGGAACCGCTGCATGGACGGATGAAGAAGCCGCCTACACCGAAAGCAACACCACCTTCGGCCAGGTGTCCATCGGGGCGCATAAGCTGGGTACGCTCGTCAAGGTATCCGAAGAACTGTTGAACGATTCTGCCTTCGACCTGGAAGGATACATGGCGCAGGAGTTTGCTCGCAGGCTGGGCAATGCCGAAGAAGAAGCCTTCCTCACCGGCACCGGAACGGATCGTCCGTCCGGCATCCTCGTTGATGCCGCCGGTGCTTCGGATGGCTCGACTGCCGCCTCTGCTACGGCGATTACCTTTGACGATTTGATCGAGTTGTACTATTCGCTTCGTGAGCCGTACCGCAAGTCGGCTACATTGCTGCTGCATGAAAGCACTGTCAAGGCCATCCGGAAGCTGAAAGATACGCAGGGCCAGTACATCTGGCAGCCTTCCGTCAGCGCCGATGTGCCGGATAAGATTCTGAACTGCCCTGTTGTCACCAGCCGGTATATGCCGCAGATGGCAGCTGATGCCAAGACGGTGCTGTTCGGTGACTTCTCCTACTACTGGATTGCCGATCGGCAGGGCCGCACCTTTAAGCGTTTGAACGAATTATACGCGGTTACCGGTCAGGTCGGCTTTCTCGGCTCTCAGCGTGTCGATGCCAAAATTGTTCTGCCGGAAGCCATCAAGACACTCAAGCAGGCCAGCAAATAACAGAAGGAGGGTGGCAGCATGGCAGTAACACGGGATGAAGCCAAATTATACCTGCGTATTGATAACGATGTAGAGGATGCCTTGATCGACAGTCTGATTCAGTCCTCCACGACGACGGTAGAAAATGTACTGCGCCATCCGCTGAGCGACTACACGACACTGCCGGAGGACATCAAGACGGCCATTCTGTATGGTGTGGCTTATCTGTATGAAAATCGGGATACGGCGGACTTCGATGCCATGATCAAGCTCATGCGGGCCATGCTGTTTTCCTATCGGGATGAGGTGTTCTGATGGATATCGGGGAAATGAAGCAGCGGATTGAGTTTATGGTGGAGGAGAATGTCTCTGATGGGCAGGGCGGGTATGATACCACGCTGGTCAGCAAGGGCAGTACCTGGGCCAAGGTAACCAATATCCACGGCGGGGAGTATTTTTTTGCCGCAGCCGTCCATCTGGAAAAGGATGTGTCATTTGTTATCCGATACCGCTCGGATATCTCGGAAACATGGTTCATCAAGTTCCGTGGGCAAAAGTACAACATCCAGTTTATCGATAATGTAAAATACGGGGACCAGTATCTGGAAATCAAGGCTACCCTGGCGGGGTGATGCGAATGACATGGAATGAAATACGAATCGGGTGTGCGGTGATCGGTGCCTGGCTGGGATGGTTCATCGGCGGCTTTGACAATCTGCTCTATGCCCTGCTGACATTCGTCTGTCTGGATTATGTTACCGGTGTATTATGTGCCTGCCGGGAACGGCAGCTATCCAGTGAGATCGGCTTTATGGGCATCTGCCGGAAGGTGCTTCTTTTTGTGCTCGTCGGTGTGGCCCATACGCTGGATGAGACAATGCTCGGTTCCGGCAGCGCCTTGCGGACTGCCACCATCTTGTTCTATCTGTCCAACGAGGGACTTTCCATTGTGGAAAATGCCGCACGGATGGGGCTTCCCATACCGGACCGCTTGCAGGAAGCATTGAAGCAGCTACGAAAATAGGAATATATGCCGTTGGCCTGCTGGAGTTTCATCACTCTGGCAGGTCTTTTTTTTATGTCTTGGGTTCGAATAGCAGCTTATTTCATCGACTACAGATATAAGGGCTAACAAAATAGGTTTACTTTCCCCTATTTCATGGCCTATCTGTAAGGAGATGATTTGCCATGAACGACAGCCGTACACCCGAAGCAAGGTCAATATCACAGGAACAACTGCAGCACGAAGTCGATTATATCCGTGCCCAACACATACTGCAGTCCCTATTCCATAAAGGCCTGCTTTCTACCAATGAATTTGCCAAAATAACGGCAGTAAACCGAAAAACATTTTCACCGGTATTAGCGGCTATATTGCCCTCTATTCCTTGATATATCCGGCATATAGAGGTACTATGTCACACTACAAGGAGGTGAAAATCCATGAAAACGGTGACAAAAATCGGAGGCCAGCTTGTATTTCCTACACCAAAACATAAGCTGCGGGTAGCGGCCTACTGCCGGGTATCCACTGATAGTGAGGAGCAATTAGTCAGCCTTGCCACACAACGAAAGCACTATGAAAGCTACATTACAGCAAATCCGGACTGGGAGTTTGCCGGTATTTATTATGATGAAGGAATTACCGGCACGAAAAAAGAAAAGCGTCCGGCCCTACTCCGCCTGATAGATGATTGCGAGCATAAAAAAATAGACCTTATTGTGACAAAGTCTATCAGCCGATTTGCCCGCAACACCACCGATTGTCTGGAACTGGTCCGTAAATTACTGGGGCTTACCGTTTATATTTATTTTGAAAAGGAAAACCTAAATACCGGATCGATGGAAAGCGAGCTCATGCTATCGATTCTAAGCGGCCTAGCGGAAAATGAATCGGTATCGATTGCCGAAAACAGCACCTGGTCCATACAGCGCCGTTTCCAAAATGGCACCTTTAAACTTGCTTACGCCCCATATGGGTATGATGTAATAGAGGGAAAACTGGTGCTGCAGCCGGAGCAAGCTACAATTGTAAAAGCTATGTTTGATCAAACACTCGCCGGTATTGGCACGGATGCCATTGCCAAGGAATTAAATGCAAAGAAAATTCCGGCTAAACGCGGTACCCATTGGACTGCAACAACCATTCGCGGCATATTGAAAAACGAGAATTACACTGGGGATGCTATTTTCCAGAAAACCTATACCGATTCACATTTTAATCGTCATCATAACCATGGTGAGAAAGATAAATACCGGGTGGAACACCACCACGAAGCTATCATCACCAAGGACATATTTGAAGCGGCCCAGCAGGTCATCCGGCAGCGTGGCAAAGAAAAAGGTGCGCTGCCACAGAATAAAAAGTACCAGAACCGTTATCCGTTTTCTGGTGTCATTCGATGTCATCAATGTGGTGCTACCTTCAAGCGGCGGATCCAAGGCGGTCGCAATTCCTATATAGCTTGGTGCTGCGCCACCCATGTAGCAGATGCCACAAAATGCTCGTTAAAATACATCAAAGAAACGGCACTGGAATATGCCTTTGTTACGATGATGAATAAGCTCATCTTTGGTCATGCCTTTGTTTTAAAACCGCTGCTTGCTAGTTTGCGTACCCTCCATTCGAACGACAGCATCACCGTCATTCAAGATTTAGACACAAAGCTGGCGGAAAATGCCGAGCATCAAAAAACACTGGCGTACCTGCTGACAAAAAAATATCTAGAGCCTGCGATGTACCAGAAAGGAAATAACGAGCTACTGCAGGAAGCTGAACAATGGCAGCACCAAAAAGATTCCCTTGTAGATTTTTTGAATGATGATAATAAAACGGTCCATGAAACGAGAGAATTACTGCAGTATACTTGTAAGGCGAAAATGCTAACGGGCTTTGACGAAGCAGTATTCCAACAATTTGTAGAACAAATTCTGGTCTACTCTCGAACGAACATCGGCTTTAAGCTAAAATGCGGCATTACGCTACGGGAAAGGCTGGTGTAAGCTATGAGCCATACACCGTTTGGGTACCGGATTAAAAATGGCAAAGCAATAGTGGATGTGGAGGAAGCCGAAAAAATACGAGTGCTGTTCCAAGCCTATCTTGCCGGGGCTGCACTGACTACGGCTGCGAAAGAGGCAGCGATCCACGCCTTCCACAGTGGTATCCGCCATATCCTGCAAACGACGCATTATATCGGTGATGATTATTATCCGGCTATTATTGATGCCGATACGTTTACTGCGGCACAAAAGGAAATCACCAGCCGGGCCAAAAAACTGTGGCGCATCCGGGAACCTAAAAAAGCGTCACCGGTTCTATACCCCACCACCTTCTCCCTTGCAGAAAAAACGCAAACCTATACTGATCCATTTCAGCAAGCTGAATATGCCTACAGTTTAATAGAAAGTGAGGAATCCATATATGGAATTACAGACGCGGAATGTCACGATCATTCCGGCACGAACCTATCTACACCGAAGCCATACTGAAGAAAAGCCAAAATGCCGTGTGGCTGCTTATTGCCGGGTTTCTACCGACAGCGACGAGCAGGCCACCAGTTATGAAACACAAATTGAGCACTACACCACCTACATCCACAATCATCCAGACTGGAAATTAGCCGGGATCTACGCTGATGATGGGATATCCGGTACCAATACCAAAAAGCGGGATGAATTTAATCGCATGATCGAAGATTGCATGGCAGGTACGATTGATATGATTATTACCAAATCCATCAGTCGATTTGCCCGCAACACGCTGGACTGCCTAAAATACATCCGGCAGTTAAAGGACAAGCACATTCCCGTCTTTTTTGAGAAGGAAAATATTAATACGATGGACTCTAAAGGCGAGGTGCTGCTTACTATTATGGCATCCCTAGCCCAGCAAGAAAGCCAATCCCTAAGCCAGAATGTGAAGCTGGGCCTGCAGTACCGCTACCAACGGGGTGAAGTACAAATCAACTGCAATCATTTTCTCGGTTATGCCAAGGATGAAAATAAACACATGGTCATAGTTCCGGAGGAAGCAGAAATCGTAAAACGCATTTACCGGGAATACCTTGAAGGTGCCAGTATGCTAAAAATCGCCCGCAATTTAACAGCGGACGGGTTAAAAAACGGTGCTGGTCACACCAAATGGCGAGACAGTAATATCAGACAGATTTTGCAAAATGAAAAATATATGGGTGATGCCCTCTTGCAAAAAACCTATACGGTGGATTTCCTTACCAAAAAGCGCGTCAAGAATACTGGCATCATGCCACAGTATTATGTAAAAGATAACCATGAGGCCATTATCCCCCGCGACATATTTCTGCAGGTGCAGGAAGAAATGGTACGGCGAAGTTCTATTCACTTGAAAAACGGGAGGAAGTTGACCTACAGCAGCAACCATTGTTTTTCCCAACGGATACGCTGTGGTAAATGTGGCGAGATATTCCGCCGGATACACTGGAACAACCGAGGAAAGAAATCCATCGTCTGGCGCTGTGTCAATCGAGTAGACCATACAGGTAAATGCGATGCCCGCACCATATCTGAATTTGCACTCGAGCAGGTCTGTCTAACAGCCATCAATCAGGTGCTATGCGGAAAGAAGGATTTTCTTGCCATGCTGCAGCATAATATCGAAACCGTTCTCAGCCATAACAATGATGAAACGCTGGCAACTATCGATACCCGATTGGAAGAACTGCAAACACAGCTTGTAAAGTTAGCAAGTTCCAAGGCTGGCTACGACGATGTTGCCGAAGAAATCTACCACCTGCGTGAACAAAAACAGCAAGCACTGGCGAAAAGTGCCAATCAGGATGAAATCCGCAGCCGCATAGATGATATGACTGCCTTCCTAAAAACACAATCCACTGCCATTACCCAGCTTGACATTGGGTCTTATGTCATTTCCTATGAATTGGAACGAAAAGCCGTAAAAAATATTAATCTGCGAATTCGCAGCAATGAAACGATTTACGTATCAGCCAATCCTCATATTCCACAAAACCGCATTGACGCTTTTCTAATAGATCAAAGAAATTTTATCCTGCGTTCCCTAAAACAAATCCGTCACTATGGCCAGGCCCATCGTCAATGCGTGCTTGTCGATGGTTCCGCACTCTGTATTGCCGGCAAAACAGTTACCTTAGCAGTTTTTCCTGGCAAACCAAGCCGTATGTGGATTAAAAATGATATATTGTACATGACAGCACCTGCTGATGACAGTACCAGCGGACTGCGCTTATACCGCCGTTTTCTTGCTGCCGAAGCAGCAATACTCTTTCCGCAGAGCTTGCAGCGTATGCACAGACTCATTGCTCCATATGGAGTATCTATGCCGGCATTTCATCAGCGCATTATGAAATCCCGTTGGGGCTCCTGTATGCCATATAAACAGAGTCTGACATTAAACACATATTTAGCCGTTATGCCAGAGACCTGCATTGATCAAGTAGTCCTCCACGAGCTTTGCCATCTTATTCATCCAAATCATTCCACTTCGTTTTATGCACTTTTAACACATCTTATGCCGGATTGGAAAACACGCCGGCAGTCCATGGAGCACTACATCTCTTATTGCATTTAAATATACAACGGCTCCGAAGGTACATGCGAGTATCTCGGAGCCGTTTTTGTCCATAATATAGGAATTCTTTCATTATTTCGGTTCGATATGAATAGTCGGGTCACACGGACCATACTGATGATGCAGGGAAATTTCCACGGCATCAGAAATAGCGTGAGCCTGATATACTGGCAGTTTTCTATCCACTTCCAGATGAAAATCCATGACCGTCGTTTCGCCAACGATACGTGTACGCAGATGATGATATCCCATCACGCCGGGATTATCCAGAATAATTCGCCCAATGCGCCGTTCTTCAATTTCACTTAAAGACGCGTCCGTCAATTCATCATAACTCTGGCGGCACATTTTATAGCCCACACGAAGAATCCCGCCGGCAACCATACAGGCAATCATCGGATCAACCCATGTCCAGCCCGTAATCTGAATCAGTGCAACGCCGGTCATGACCGCCGCGGAAGTCCATACGTCAGCACGCAGGTGCATGCCATCTGCCTTCAAGGCTTCCGATTTGGTTTGTTTGCCGACACTGTACAAGCGCTGGGATACGACAGCGTTAATCAGACTGGAAACGGCCATGATACCGATTGCCAGATAGAGATTCTCCTGCGGCTCCTGCGGCGTCAAAAATTTACTGATAGCCTCATAAAAAATTAAGAAAGCCGCAACAATCATAAGCAATGATTCGAATGCCGCCGATACATTTTCTACCTTGCCATGCCCGTAATCATGATCGGCATCCGGCGGTGCTGCAGCCTTTTTTACTGCAAGGCATGCGATAACCGAGGCCAACAAATCCACCCCGGAGTGAATCCCTTCAGATATAATACTGACTGTTCCGGTAGAAATCCCAACCGCCAGCTTGCCGGCAACCAGAAGGCCGTTGCTGATAACAGATAACCGTGCCGTACGATGTTTTAGTTGATTTTCATTCTGTGACATACTTATCGCTCCTTATATCATATTGAAATGATTGAACTTTCCACGATAAAACCACAGGACATGGCGTTACAGCAAGAAACTATAACAAAAAAATAACCTGTGGAACCGTAGTATATATGAGTCCCACAAGTTATTCTAACCTGTTGCTTGCGCCCGGCTGAAAATCAGCCTGTTCATTACCTATATATTATCATTTATATTCTCACTTGTAAATATATTGAGAATATAAATAAGTCATGCTATTTATTCGTACTTGTAGTATAAAAAAACTACAGCTCGCCTGTCGGCCTTTTTTCCAACAGCACCGGCTTTCCTTTCTGAAAGGTGAGTACAAAAACATTCTTTATCGCATCATGATTAGTATCCAGGCTTATTTTACCCGTTACTCCCTCAAAATCAATAGTTTTTCCTAATTCTACCGCAACACTTCGAGGATCACCGGACTTACTTCTTTTGATAGCTTCGGCAGTCATCATAAGAGAATCATATCCCAAAGCTGCATAGCTATCCGGCCATTCTCCATATTTTCCGTAATATGCTTCTGCAAATTCCTCCGATAATTTTTCTTTTGTGTCATTGGCGTAATGATCTGTATAAAATAGGGGCTGTGACAAAATGGTTAATCATTTT
>ULOC01040105.1_pt1 | contig 14585 bp, 10 predicted proteins | sample 1952181 | NCBI WGS metagenome assembly ULOC01 (sample SAMEA4835592, study PRJEB28245) | human gut metagenome | biome: gut microbiome; material: fecal sample | place: Denmark | collected 2008
AAAACGAGTTGCGGCATCTGTTTTGATCACAGATTCGGCAGAGCCTGCACCACCGGCTCGCCTCGGTGATTTTTCGGGACGGTCATACCAATAGACAAACTGCCAAGGACTATAAATAGCGACCAATTTAGCCAACTGGGCAGCACGTCCTCCCATCTTTTCCGTGACTCTTTCCGCAAAATAACAATTGGTATAATCACCCGCTCCGCAAATCATGCGATTATATAATGTATAGATGGCTTGGTCTAGCGATGGGCTTTCTTCGTCGCCGCGGATACCTTCCTGAGTCAATAAATTCGGATACGTGCGTGAATAACCCGTCGGACGATATTCGTCGTGGATATCAACCATCAATTCATATTTGGCTGCTTTGCGTACTGCCTGATGCAACCATGCCGTAGCGTATTGGTCGCCCACATTCACAAAACCATATTTTACACCTTTGATCCCCCATTTCTTATATAAAGGCAGAATTTCATCCAGTTGCTGATGCAGCGCTTTTTTATTCACATATACCAATATGCCAACACCTTTTGAATCGGCATATTCTATTACTTTAGGCAAATCGAGCGGGCCCTTCGAACGGGCCGGATCAATCGTAACGGTAGTCGCATCCGATTTTACGTCTTCTTCCGCCCCATACCAACCGGCATCAAACAGCACATAGGCTATATTGTTTTCTGCTGCAAAATCAATACAAGCCATACTGCCAGCCGTTGTCAATGTAACTTCACGAATTACCTGTCCGGGCTTGATCCAGCTAGTGTTCGCAATCTGATTAGGTTCGTTCAAGTTAAGAACGAAGTAATTATTTTCGACCAATTTTCCCGGATGCCCGGCGACCATTACATAACGCCAAGGAGATCGATAGCCGGCCAAATCCAGATTGACTTTTCCCGACAAAACAGATTGTACCCCGAACCCAGTCTCACTCTTCTCCAATTTCATGCGGGAATAATCGACAAGGGCAGCTTCTCCAATTGCGACAAACCGGTTATCATTAACCCGGATCACCTGAGGACGATCGGCAGCACCTTTCAACGCACTCAATTTCGTTTCGAAATAAGCTCCTTGTGCCATATCGGTCACCCAGGTCTTGCAGTCTTTCTGAAAAAGGAATTGCGTCTTCTCATCGGTTACCGTACGATTCCAAAAATCCAACTTGTCGAATGCATAACGGAACGCAAGTCCTTCATCGTAAAGACGAACAGACAACACCATCTCTTTCCAGTTCTCATCCGACTGAAGCGTTAGCTCAACCTCATTATATCGATCTGTCACGACGGACCGCTCTCCATAAACGGGTTGCCAAGTCTGATCGACCGATTTCCTTTTTTGGTCCACCACCTTCCAGTTGCCTTTCAGGATATTCTCATCCAAAGAGAACTGCAAAGTTTTAGCCGTCACCACCTTTTCTCCGTTAGCAAATAAATCTATTTCTACATTCTTTTCCCCGGCTCTAATATCGGCATTCATTTTTCCGGAAGGGCTGACAAGCGGAAAAGCAGCTTGCCCACAGGCACCCACAGACGAATTCTTCTTGATAACAAGACACGCACCTCCACCGGGTGCCAGCTTCAATGTCAGTTTATCATTGCTTGTCAATTGCCGGGTCGTAACCTTTAAGCTTTCTCGGTTTGTCAGATAATGGGCATCCTCACCGTCTTCGATAATTTCGACAGTATATTTCCCTTTTTTCAGGAAAGAAAGAGGCAGATCAATCGTCCTTCCGGACTCATTCGTGGCCGCACCGACCAAGTAGGCATCCTCCGTTTCACGCATCATCACGATATACTCCCCGATTTCACCAGCCAGTGTACAACTCTCTTTCCACGGCATCTTCTGGGCAGACAGGAAGTTCAACAAAGCTGAGTACTTCCGGTAATATTCTGGAATATCCGGCAAAATAGTCACGCCAGAAAAAGCAATCAACGTACGGGCAGCTTCCGAAACCAATGTGGAAGGAACCGGCTGACTCTCGTCCACACGTGTCGTATGCCCTTGGCGAAGGTCAAACATTCCGTTGTTCATATCGATCGGACCGGCAACCATATTGACGAAAACGGTCGTTACAAATGTTTTAGGCTCGAACACATGATGTCCGTCCAATTGGGCATGGCAATATTCGCGTGTCACGGCGTTCGGCCAAGTACGCATTTGTCCGTATGGATGAACCGGACCATCATGAAAATCGACCAACAAATGATTTTGAGCGCAAAGTTCCGTGATCTTTTTCGTCCATTGGTTCTTTTCTTCCTGCGTTCCGCTCATAAATCCATATTTAACTCCGGCTGCTCCCCAATCGCCATACTGTTTCAAAGTCTTTTCTATCGGATATTTCCGGCCTCCGACATCATTCAGATAAAGCCAAATTCCGACATCTTTCTCTTTTCCATATTTCAACAACCGTTGCACATCCTGCGATTTTTCCCCTTCTACCGGATCGGAATCCGATTCGAATTCCGGCCCGTACCAATTAGCATCCAGCACCAGGTATTTAAAACCTTGCTCGGCAGCAAAATCGACCATCCGCACCCAAGAAGGATATGACATTCCATATGTAAATCCATCCCACACAGCCCCGTTGATACGCCAGTCCCAGACAGCCAATCCCGGCTTTACCCACGAAAAGTCATAGCGAGGGTCGGGGTCTGGATTCAGCAACTCCAACAAATGGGAATCTGTCAATACGCCAGGCGTCACCCCATACATAACGACACGCCAGGCTGAAGTATATCCCGGCGACAGACTGGCCGGCTTGGAAGCGACCGAAAAGAGCGATTCCCCCCCTTTGGATTGTAAAACAAGAGGTGCTCCTGTTTCCAGGCAGGCTTCGTGGATCGCCATATAATGTTTATCACCCGCCTTCACGGTCATCACCGGCAAACGGGTTCCATCTGTTTCCGTCAACTTTTCGGGTCCTATATTATGATTTTCGCCATTATAGAACCATGCCGTATAATCTCCAGCAAAGTTATAGGCCGTCAATTCGGACTGCACATTTACACGCGGTCCTTTTCCATCCGGTATTTTATAACAGAATGCAAAGCCGTCATTATATCCACGGACAACCAACTGCATCCGTTCCGGTTGTCCGGCCGGATTCACCAAATCGATCACCAATTCATTAAAATGATCTTCAACCACAGCCCGTTTACCCCAGAGCGGTTTCCATTCATCCCGTACTTTCCGGTCGGATACTTTCTCTATTTTCCAACCGGAAGAAGGAACCGTCTCCTGTGATTCCAATTTGAAACCCAACGGAGATTCTTTGATCAATATTTCTCTATTAGCTGCAAAAGTGTAGGTCAGCAAACCGTCGTTATGTCGCTGAATAGCCATCTTCAACTTTTTGTCGGGAGAGAAAACCTGATAAAGTTTGGGAAGATATTGAGCCCAAACGCTGTCCCCCTCCAGCCAAACGAACAGCAGCAAAACTAATGTCACAAATTTTGTATTCATAATATGTTTTTCTAGGTATTAATATTAGATCCATTCCATTAAACGATTATACTTTCATGGTCCTTGAATTGTAAATCATAATCTCTCGGACAAATATAAGAACAAAAAGAAGGTTTCCATCGCAGAGACCTTCTTTTTCTTAAACAAATGTGTCTAACCTAAATATGTTATAGTGTTATTGGTGTGCCGTTATAGAAGTCCAATATTTTGGTGCGGAAGATGAAGTCATACTTGGCCTGAGCCTGTTCGGACAAGCTCTGGGCATACTTCGTTTTGGCTTCGCTGTATTCAAAAACCGTACTCTTACCGGCGACATAACGGTCTTCGGCATAAGAGAAAGCCTCCTTGCTGGCGAGGACCGATTTGTCGGATGCGGTATATTTCTCCTGGGCAGCAGTCGCATTGTAGTAGGCTTGCTGGATTTCTTTATACAACACCTTCTTCGTATTCTCCATCATCAACTCCCGGTTCCGGATATTGATACGGGCGGAGCGAACACTGTTACGAACCTGAAAGCGGTTGAACAGCGGGATACTCAAGCTGAACCCGATCGTTTTACGTCCGTTGTTCTTCAACTGATCGCCAAAAGGAAGGTTCGTATATTCGCCATCACCGGAATAATGATAATAACCGTTGCTGTAGCTGGCACCGAAATTCAGTTTCGGATAATAACCTGCCTGAGCCACTTTCAGCATCTTCTTCTGGCTTTCCAAGAGAAATTCCTGCTCCTTGATCTGCGGCTTGAAAGCGACAGCATGATCATAGACATTGTCCGGAGGAAGGATGCTGCCCATATACTGTTCAACCGCATCTTCTATTTCAGGGACTACGATATCGAAATTTTCACCGTCGCGTTCCAGTTCGAGGCTTTGCGTCAAGTCGAGCAATGCCAGTTTCACATTGTTACGCGCTTCGGTCAGCGAGACTTCGTCCTTCGCCAGCTGCGCTTTCATATCGTATAACTGGGAAAGGGGAACCTTCCCGTTCTTTACCAATGCTTCGGTTTTCACGACCTGCTCATTGCTCAGCGCAACCTGCAACTCGGCAATCTTTTGGACTTCCTTATTATACAAAACCTGCAAATAGTAGGAAGCAACATTAATCGACAAGTCTTCCTTCGCCTTATTCAAAGTCTCGACAGCCGCTTTCAAGTCCAGCTTGCGGGCAGCGATATCGTTGGGAATACGCAAGCCGTCGAATATCGGCATGCTCAAAGAGACAGATGCCGAAGTATTAGCCGAGTTCTGATCCACAATCACACCTGATTTGGAAGGAGAACGTCCAAAGTCGAAGTTCTGTCCGACATTGGCATTCAGATCGGGCAACCAACTGAACTTGCTGGTATGCAATTCTACTCTCCGGCTTTCCTGATCCTGCTCTTTTTGCTTCAGATCGATGTTATGCTCAATTGCATAACGGATGCATTCTTCCAAAGACCATCGTTTGGAGAGTTCCTGCCCCCAAGCAAAAGTACCGGAAAGAAACAAAGTCGTAGCTATTATTAATTGGCTTCTCATCATTTTATCGTTTACAATTATTTCTTATTCGGATCGACAATCGCCCCGCGTACCTTTTCGTTTTCGGCAAGACCTTCCTTAATCTCGATCTTGATACCATCGGACAAACCTACCTTAACGGCACGCTTTTCAAACTTCTGTTCCGGCTTTTCCGCTTTTACTACCTGTACGAAAGTAGAATCACCGCTAAACTCGACACAGCTTTCGGGTACGGACAATACATTCTCCGCACGCTTCAACACAATCTCGGCGTTGGCACTGTAGCCGGCACGGATAAAGGCATCGCCTGGCATATGCACGGCTGCCTTCACCTCAAACAGCACAGCCCCGTTCTCTTCCACACCTTTAGGAGCCACATACTCCAGTTCAGCATCGAACGTGCGGCTTTCCATAGCGCCAACCGTCAATTTGATCGGCATCCCTTCATGGATACGGCCGACTTCCGTCTCGTCTACTTTCCCCCTAAAGATCATATTGCTCATATCGGCAACAGTAGCGATCGTCGTACCGTCGTTGAAAGTATTCGATTGGATCACCGAGTTACCGACCTTGATAGGCACATCCAAGATCATACCAGTGATAGTAGAACGAACCTGTGTCGTACTGGAAGCGGCAGACCGTTTGGAGATACCTTCACGGATAATCTCAAGAGCATCCTGAGCGTTCTCTGCCTCTTCCTGCGCCTTTTTATAGTTGGCAAGAGATGTTTCGTAATCTTCTTTGGAGATAACCCCTTGTTTATGCAACTCTTCATCCCGCTTGAAGGTAGCACTGATCTGTTCGAGGCTGATCTTCGCCACCCGTACACGCGATTCGGCACTATTCAACTGAACCATTTCAGGGATAACCTTGATACGAGCAATGATCTCCCCTTCTTTCACCATCTGTCCAGCTTCTTTCAGCAATTCGGAGATGATACCCGACATTTGTGGTTTGATAAGGACTTCATCACGAGGTTCGACCTTTCCGGTCGCCACGGTCTTCGTCTCAATCGTGTCACGTGCAGGGGTAACCAACTCATAGAGGGTAATGACAGGTTGCGCTTTCTTCCACAAGAAATAGAAAGTGCCGACAACAGCAGCTCCCACAAATACCAAAAAGATGATCCGCAGGATTTTTTTTACGATACGATTCTTCATAACTATACTTTTTTATTAATTGACAATGGAAATATTTATGATTTATACGTAGACACAAATTATAAATTATAAATTATAAATCATAAATCCAATTCACTCTTCTCTGATAGCATCTATCGCCTTGATCTGCATGGCACGCCAGGCCGGGATCAACCCGGCAAGGAGACCGCTGAACAGCAGAATTACGGTTGCCGCCACCGCTGTCCCGATATGGATTTCGGGATTAGAAAAAAACGTGTCGTTAGACACATCTCCGCCGCTTGCCATCGCATTGTTCACCACATCGAGCAGGAATACACCCACGCTAAGCCCGATCAACCCGGCAAGGGATGTCAACAGCAGGCTCTCACTCATGATCTGCGATATAATATCGAAAGGCTTCGCACCGATCGCACGGCGCACTCCGATCTCGCGTGTCCGCTCCCGAACTGTCACCATCATAATATTACTAACCCCGATAATACCAGCCAGCAGAGTTCCGATACCAACCAGCCAGACCAGAATATTAATACCGGTGAACAACATATCGAATGTTTCGAACTGTTTGGCTATCGTAAAGCTGCTGATAGCATGTTCGTCCGTCGGGGAAATTTCGTTCTGCGAACGCAGGACCGTCTTTATGTCTTCCACCATCTTATCACAGGAATAACCGTCGTCGGCCGTCGCACAGAGGAACCAGAACTTGTCTCCCTGATTGGAAGCCTGCTGGAGCGTCTTGAACGGGATCATTACGCTTTCCTCCGTACGCCCGCCAATCTGGGCACGGGGCTTCGGCTTGATCACACCGACTACCTGGTAATAGATGCCGTTCACCCGTATGTACTGTCCGATCGGATCTTCATCCGGGGCAAAAAGGACTTCGCGCACGATATTACCGATCAGGCACACCTTGCGCTTTTCGATCATGTCGATTTCATTCAACAAGCGTCCCGCCAGAATATGCTGCGTTTCGATATTGAAATATTCAGAATAGACGCCACGCACGTTATATGTACCAGCTTTCTGTCCTCTCACTACATTATTCTGTCCGCCCCATTGCATAATCATCGGTGAAAGATAGCGCACCCCTTTCACACGCTGGCGGATCGTCTCCAAGTCGCGGTTGCGCATCTGCCAATAGCGTCCCTTCTTATACCCTTTGTAAGGTTCGCCGGTTCGTTCGGAAAAGAAAAATGCGGAGTTCGTCGAAAAACCATCGACGTTCTTCAACACACCATTCTTGAAGCCGTTGCCAGAACCCAGCAGGATCACCAGCATCAAGATGCCCCAGAACACTCCGAAGCCGGTCAGCAGGCTACGGGTTTTATTACGGGTGATCGTCACCCATATTTCCACCCAGCGATCTATATCAAACATTTTACTTTGATTTATGATTTATAATTTATGATTTATGATTCCCGATCCATGATTTAACTTTATACCGCTTGACGCCATAAATCATAAATCTAAAATCATAACTATTTTCATTCACTACGCATAGCTTCAATCGCCGTGATCTTGACCGCCTTGCGGGCAGGAAAATAGCCTGCCAACACACCTGCTCCGATGATCAAGGCCGTAGCAGACAACGCCACACTGAGGTTCACCGTCGGGTTCAGGAAGATACTCATGTCATCCTGTGAAACATTCTTTCCGGCATTCATCATCTCCATGACCGAATTGATTCCTTCCGTCAGCCCGATTCCTAAGATCATCCCCAAATAACCGAACACCGCCGTGATCAGGATCGATTCGATAATGATCAGTTTCAAGATGGAGAACGGAGTCGCTCCTATCGCCTTCCGGATACCGAACTCCCTCGTCCGCTCACGTACCGTTATCAGCATGATGTTGCTCACACCCACGATTCCAGCAGTCAGTGTCCCGATACCAATCACCCAGATAAAGAGAGCGATACCGTTCATCATCCCGTTCAACATCATGAAGTTTTCGAGTGTGCTCCACATACCGATCGCCCGCCGGTCTTCGGGGTCGAACTTGTGCCGTGCTCCCATTTGCTTGCGGAAACGTTTCTCGAATGCATCAAATTCTTCCTGTGTGGAAATACCTTTCACCGTAAAGATGATCTCATCCAGTCCGTAACCGGCGTTATACAAGGTCTGCGCCGTACTGAAAGGGATATAGGCCGGCGCGTTGTTGTCGTTGTCCTCCGCCTTATAGACACCGATAACCTGGTATGCGACACTTCCGGCATTCACATATTTGCCCAACGGGTCCTCGCCTTTGAAAAGTACTTCTTTCATGCGGGGACTCAAGACAATCACCTTCCTTTTTTCCTTTACATCTATATCATTGATAAAACGGCCGTTTCCTACCGTCATTTCGATATTGTCGATCACCGCCTTCGACGGATGCACGCCGTTCAGGGAGTAGGCGTTATATTCGTCTCCGTAGGAAAGCGTATCGCTCCGGCTGATACTCGCCGTGATCAAATCCACTTCGGGATTTTCGCGAGGGATGGCAATCAGATCTTCATCTTTGTATTCGATCCTCCGGTTCATCTGCATTCCCTTGTACGGCTTGCTCGTGTAGCGCGGCCATGTCTCCACCCGATTCAGGCTAAAGTTGCGAAAGTTCGACATGATCCCGTTCTTCATCCCGTTTCCTGCCCCCAAGAGGACAATCAACATGAAAATCCCCCATGCTACGGAAAAGCCGGTCAGGAAGGTACGGAGTTTATTCTTTTGAATCGTACTCCATATTTCTCGGAAACTATCAAAGTCAAACATGTCCCAATCCTTTTTCTATAGTTTCTACCAGACCGTCCTTTACACGGATAATACGGTCGGTTGCCTCGGCCACGGAAGGTTCGTGTGTCACAAGCACCATCGTCAGCCCTTCGAGGTTTACTCTCCTGAGCAGCTCCATCACCTCGACCGTCGTCTTACTGTCCAACGCTCCGGTCGGTTCATCCGCCAAGATCACCTGCGGTTTGGCAATCAGGGCGCGGGCAATGGCAACACGCTGTTTCTGTCCACCGGACATTTCGTTCGGCATATGCTCCGCCCAATCCTTCAGCCCGACCATATCCAGATATTCCAACGCCATAGCGTTTCGCTTCTTGCGACCTACTCCCTGGTAGTACAGGGGCAACGCTACGTTCTCCACCGCATTTTTGAATGAAATCAGGTTAAAGGATTGGAAGATAAAACCGATCATCCGGTTACGCAGTTCCGCCGCACGGGTTTCGCTCAGATTGCGGATCAACTGCCCGTTCAGGGTATAAATGCCCGTATCGTATGTATCCAATATTCCCAAGATATTCAGCAATGTGGATTTCCCCGATCCCGACGCCCCCATAATAGACACCATCTCTCCCTTCTCTATATCCAAGTCTATGCCTTTCAAAACATGTAGCGGCGCACCGTTAAAATACGTTTTGTTAATTCCTTCCAGATGAATCATCATATTTGTTGTTACTTTTATCTATTAGACGAACATTTTGCAAAATCGTTACATAAATAGAAAAATATTTTGTCATTAACTGCCACAAATATATGCTTTACCAAGATACCTTGTATCACAAGGTACTTATATTTAACCCAAATTAACCTCACATAGGTATATATTTCTTTGTAGAAAACGACATTTACATCTGCATGGAAACTTGATCAGATTTGCATCTATTTTATTTTCTACAATGTCGTACATGTTTTCAACAATATCGTATATATTATTGACAACATCAATTATATTTCCGACAATGTCGAAAACAGATTACACTTGTATCCATTCGGAAATCCCCTATTGAGAACCACTTGTCAATTGCCAATATTACTGTACCTTTGCACCTACGAACAAAAGAAATATAATATATTCAATAAATATGGTAACAATAGGAACACCGAAGTCGGCTACCGCAACGAAAGTTTTGCTCTGCGGTTCCGGTGAATTAGGCAAAGAGTTTGTAATCGAATTACAGCGTTATGGAGTGGAAGTAATCGCTTTGGACAAATATGCAGATGCTCCGGCCATGCAAGTCGCCCACCGTTCGTATGTCGTATCGATGTTGGACGGAGATGCTTTGCGCGAGATTGTAGAAAAAGAAAAACCAGATTATATCGTTCCCGAAGTGGAGGCCATCGCGACACAGACATTGATGGAACTGGAAAAAGAAGGATTCCATGTCATCCCGACAGCCCGTGCCACCTGGTTGACCATGAATCGCGAAGGCATCCGCCGTCTGGCTGCCGAGGAATTGGGTTTGCCGACCTCTCCTTATCGTTTTGCCGAGACAGAAGAAGAATTTATCGAGGCTGTCAAAGTTATCGGAATGCCATGTGTCGTCAAGCCGATCATGAGCTCGAGCGGACACGGACAAAGCATTATCCGTAAAGAAGAAGATATCGACCGCTCCTGGCACTATGCACAGGAAGGCGGACGTGCCGGCGCCGGAAAAGTGATCGTGGAAGGGTTTGTCGATTTCGATTACGAAATCACCCAGTTGACCGTCCGTCATATTGGAGGCACATCATTCCTAGAACCGGTCGGACACGTACAAGTTGACGGCGACTATCGCGAATCCTGGCAACCACAGGCAATGAACCCGGTTGCCAAACAAAAGTCACGCGAAATTGCAGGTAAAATCACGGAGGCACTCGGCGGCCGCGGTATTTTCGGGGTCGAATTGTTTGTTAAGGGCGAAGATGTCATTTTCAGCGAAGTCTCTCCCCGTCCGCATGACACAGGAATGGTCACAATGATCACGCAGGATCTTTCGCAGTTCGCTTTGCATGCCCGTGCTATATTGGGCCTGCCGATCCCAAACATAGCTTTTCACGGTGCAGGCGCTTCGCGTGCTGTTGTAGTCGAAGGGGACAGCAACCAACTTTCATTAGGCAACCTGGATAAGGTCTTGGAACAGCCGGACACCCAAATGCGCTTCTTCGGCAAACCGGAAGTCCACGGACATCGCCGTATGGCAGTGCTGCTGGCACGCGGATTGGATGTGGCCGATGCACGCCGAAAGACAGGAGTGATGATGGAGCAACTGGAAATAAAGTTGTAATATCGTAATCAGCATTGACCGGACGCAAACGAACGCTGATTTGCACAACAAGAATGCAATCTTCCGTGTTTTGTTTATAAAAAGAAAGGAATATATATATGAGACTTACTTATATCTACCATAGTGGTTTCGCCATTGAGGCAGACGAATTTGCCATTTTGATCGATTATTATAAAGACACAGGGAGGTCACCGGAGAAAGGTTTCGTACATGAGAAACTATTGAATCGTGCGGGTATATTATATGTATTGTCATCCCATTTCCATCCGGATCATTTCAATCCGGAGGTTTTGAGATGGAAAACATACAAAAAAGATATCGTCTATCTTTTCGGCAAAGATATTTTGAAAAGGAACCGGGCGGGGAAAGAAGATGCGATCTATCTCAAAAAAGGAGATTTCTATGAAGATCATAACTTGCGGATCAAGGCATTCGGATCGACAGACTCCGGCATATCCTTCCTGATCGAAGCCGAAGGGAAACGCCTTTTCCATGCTGGCGACCTGAATAACTGGCACTGGAAAGACGAATCGACTCCCGAAGAAGTCGCAGAAGCAGAACAAAATTATCTGAAAGAATTAGACGATTTGGCAAAGGCGACCAACAAGCTGGATGCTACCATGTTTCCGGTCGATCCGCGTATCGGGACCGACTTCATGCGCGGTGCACAACAGTTTGTAGATCATATCAAAACCAATATCTTTGTACCGATGCATTTTTGGGATCGTCCGGCGGAGGTGGTTGCTTTCAGACCTTACGCGGAATCGCGTGGTTGCCGGTATGCGTTGATATCCGTTCCGGGAGAAGGGACAGACATTTGAAAATGGAAAATTAAAAAATAGAGAGAAAATGGAAATAAAGAGCAGATTTGATCATTTTAATATCAATGTCCTGGATCTGGACAGAAGTATTGCGTTTTATGGAAAAGCGCTTGGTTTGAAAGAACACCACCGCAAGGAAGCGACAGACGGTTCGTTCACCCTGGTTTACCTGACAGACAACGAGACAGGATTCCTGTTGGAACTGACCTGGCTTCGCGACCGGAAAGAAGCATACGAATTGGGAGACAATGAAAGCCATCTCTGTTTCCGTGTAGCCGGCGATTATGACAAGGTCCGCGAATATCACCGAGAACTCGGATATATCTGTTTCGAAAATAACGAGATGGGCTTGTATTTCATCAATGACCCAGACGATTATTGGATTGAAATTTTACCTGCTAAATAACATATCGGATAACATATTCACACCCATTTCGGTTTTTTTTGAATAAAATCATTGTACCTTACCAGATTCCTCTTATATTTGCTTTCCAGAAAAAGCATTATTAATCTAAAATATAAAATCATGGAGAAGCCTTATGTAGTAGGTATCGATATAGGTGGTACCAATACTGTTTTTGGCGTAGTAGATGCAAGAGGAACGATCTTGTACAGTAGTTCAATTAAAACCGGAAAGTATACTGATGTCGACGATTATGTCAGCGAACTTGCAAATGGCCTGAAATTAGTGATCGACCAAGCAGGTGGCGTAGATAAAATAAAAGGTATAGGTGTAGGAGCTCCGAACGGTAACTTCTTTAACGGTTGTATCGAATTTGCACCGAACCTTCCTTGGAAAGGTAAAATTCCTTTGGCTCAGCTGATCAGCGAAAAGTTAGGTGGTGTGCCCGTGGCATTGACAAACGATGCGAATGCAGCTGCTATCGGTGAAATGACGTATGGTGCTGCCCGCGGTATGAAAGACTTTATCGTGATCACATTAGGTACAGGTGTCGGGAGCGGCATCGTAATCGGCGGTAACCTGGTTTACGGGCATGATGGATTTGCAGGCGAGCTGGGTCACGTGATCATGCGTCGTAATAACGGACGTCCTTGTGGTTGTGGTCGTCAAGGTTGTTTGGAAGCATATGCTTCTGCTACAGGAGTTGCCCGTACGGCACGCGAATTTCTGGAAATCCGTAAGGATGACAGCTTGCTTCGCGAATTGGATCCGGACGAAATCACATCCAAAGATGTGTATGACGCAGCAATGAAGAATGACAAGCTGGCTTTGGAAATCTTTGAATTCACAGGTAACATCCTGGGTGAAGCATTCGCTGATTTCGTTGCATTCTCCAGCCCAGAAGCGATCATCCTGTTTGGAGGCCTGACTAAAGCCGGAGATCTGATCATGAATCCGATCAAACGTTCAATGGAAAAGAACATGTTGAAAGTGTTCGAAGGCAAGACAAAATTATTATTCTCCCAATTGAAAGAAAGCGATGCAGCCGTATTGGGCGCAAGCGCACTGGGTTGGGAAGTGAAATAATAAAAACACAAAGCTATTTCAGGCACGGATTTCGGGGATTACACAGTTTGTTAGAACAGTGAAATCCGTGTAATCCGTGCCTGACTATAAAAAAAATATCATGTCCCATCCTTTACATCAATTTACGTATTGTCCGAAATGCGGAGCCAGGACATTTGTGGAACGCAACGAGAAAGCCAAACAATGCACAACTTGCGGGTTCGTCTATTATTTCAATCCTTCCTCGGCTGTCGCCTGCTTCATCCGCAATTCAAAAGGAGAACTGCTGTTGGTACGTCGTGCCAAAGAACCCGCTAAAGGGACACTCGACTTGCCGGGAGGCTTTGTCGATATGTATGAATCAGCCGAAGATGCAGCCCACCGGGAAGTGAAAGAGGAAACGGGACTTGACATCGCCGGCTGCCGTTATCTCTTTTCCATTCCCAATCTTTATCCCTATTCCGGCTTCGAGGTACATACGGTCGATATGTTCTTCGAATGTCTGACCGAATCCTTCGACGGAGCAAAAGCTGAAGACGATGCAGCCGAGATCATTATTCTGCCAGCCAACCAGTTGAATCCGGACGATTTCGGATTGCAATCTATCAAAAAAGCAGTAGACCGCTATATAAAGTAATATATTTCTTATATTTGCAACTTAGAACCAACATATACCGTTATATTTACATATATCTGTATTATAAAAGCTAAGGAGTGATGAAAAGAATACTTATTCCACTGTGCATAGTGGTAGGGAGTCATGTCGCATACGGGCAGCGGTCGTACCAGTTTGATGCACCGGATCGCCTATTTGTAGAAGGGAAAGAGTTGTTTAGTTTAAAAAATTATGCCGGTTGCATTGACAAGTTGGAGGCTTACAAACAGCATTCCACGAATGCCGACCTGATCCAAGAGGCAGACTATATGCTGGTCTATGCCGCTTATGAACAGGGACGCCCTAATGCTGACGAGTTGCTAAAAGACTATCTGGAAGAATATCCAGCTTCCCGCCATAGCGACGAGATCGGTTACATGATCGGTTCCGTACATTTCGAACGCGGTGAATACGAAAAAGCTATTTTCTGGTTCAACGAGGCCGATATCGACATGTTGAGTCCCGAACAGCAGGAGGCTTATTCTTTCCGCCTGGCTTATTCGCTGTTGCAGACC
>ULOC01004896.1_pt1 | contig 14576 bp, 13 predicted proteins | sample 1952181 | NCBI WGS metagenome assembly ULOC01 (sample SAMEA4835592, study PRJEB28245) | human gut metagenome | biome: gut microbiome; material: fecal sample | place: Denmark | collected 2008
TTTTCTTCATGTTGTATATCTCCTTTACAAATTCAAAGTTTCTGTTCCTTACAAACTAGAATTGCCTCAACCGCAAATATATCCGCAAGGAAAAAAGTGCCGTCTTTTTACCGACGAATTTTGTCATCATCTGATAATCCTGATTTCTCTTCTGCTCCGTCTCATGAAGGGAGATAAAATCATTTGTCAGATAATTCCTTCCCGTTTCCTTCCATGCCTTTCTGTATCCAAGCCAGCGTTCATGATCGACTCCAATGTTTTTTCTTGCACATACATAAATATTCTCATATCCTCGCTCCAGCAGATATTTCGTCATAATATAGCCTCCATTTTCATCCTGAAGACCTACATTGACATAATCTGATTTTTCTTTATTGATCAGATCAATTGCAACGATCGGTTTATTGACAAGGGTTTTGAGCTTCATGTAATTTTGATATTTAAAAGTGATTGCAATAAGACCATCCACATTCCATGCCAATGCCATATGAAAAATATCTTCTAGACTTTCCGCTGCATACAACATCATGTAATATCCTTCTTTTCGAAGTGCTTCTTCCATTGCACCAATGATGTGACTGTAAAACGTATCCGAAGTGCGGCAAACACTTCTGCCTCCGTAAACCCGAAACTCACAGCATACTGGTTGGAAGTCGTTGTAACAACATTCAGGTTATTCAAATCCGAAAACATGGATTCTTTGGATACTCTTGTAATCCCTGTCATGACCGCACGTTCCATACAGGCATTTGTCTTAAATGTCGCATGAAACAGATTACGCAAAAAGGAAGTCATTTCTTCCCAATAACCGTAAACATACGCTTCCTGCATCGGCGTATCGTATTCATCCAGTAAGATAATTACTTTTTTTCATATGCATGCTCCAAATATCTGCACAAATAATTGAGGCTGTCACACGCGGTAATATCATCCATTTCCGCCATCTCTGTCAGAATGTGCCGGTATGCCATTTTTTCGGATTCCATAAGTTTTTCATTTTCGAGCAGATATTCAAAATCCTGATACAGACTTACAATCCGGGATTTGACCTGTTTTTTTGCATCAGATACATTATCCGCTTTTACCGATGCAAAACTGAGATATAAAACAGGATATGTGCCCTGAATCTGCCGGTACCCGGAATCTTTCCAGATATCAAGTCCTTCAAACAAATCTCCCCTGTCTGCATATTTATTGGAAAAAAAGCAGTTGAGCATACTCATATTAAGGGTTTTGCCAAAACGTCTTGGACGTGTGATCAGCGTAACATCATCCCTGTAGTTCCACCACTGCCGTATGAAATCTGTCTTATCAATGTAAAAGCACTGACTTTCTCTTAATGCTGCAAAATCCTGTTTGCCAATTCCAACCTGTTTTTGCATAGTTCTACCCACTTTCCACTATTTTGTGCTTTTCATTATTTTTATTTATCATAGCAGATAACGTTTTAAAATGCCACCTTCTCCAGATGTTTTCATTTCTAAATGCGTCTGTAAATATGGAGGACAAAACTTAACAGATCCCAAAGCAATTCTAAAAAAATATAAAAAATTTTCCTTTACAGTTATTCAATTTTAATACTATAATACAAGGGATTATAAAATAGTAAAGAGGCCTGCCATCATGCAGAACATAAAAACGATTGCCGGAACTTTCACGATAGGCACTTATGAAATTCCAAAACAATATGTATGTGCAAAAACACCCACAATTACACAAAAAATGATATCTGTGAGATCGTAACCTACGATCAGCAGATTACCGTAAATGGACATAACTATGCTCCGGTACTGCATCAAAACTGTATGCAGCCGGAGCAGATTACATTATATCCACTTGTAATCCGGCAGGAACACGCGACACTGACCGTGTCCGACCGTTATCATACCGGACATTGGAAATCCGGGGATGACACACAGATTTCCGACTGGCGTCCAAAGCTTATGCACCGGGGATGTGTGCCATGTACCAATTGCGGAAGGTGTTAGCACTTTTTATATTTTATTCCAGCCAAAGTGTAACCGCAGATTTATTTTCACTTGGTCTGTAATATATTTTACGGTCTTTTATGCTAACTCTATGACATATTATTTAAAAAACCTTGGGAGTGCCAGCTCCCAAGGTTCTAAAGTTCATTACGGAGAACTACCCCGTCAGGCTAGTGCTGTCATTTATCTCTGTCTAACCGCAACTTGATTTTTCTTTTATATGATTGTAATATATATTTAGCTAAGAAAAGTGATTATGATTCCAAGTGGGTCAATAAAAACCTGAAGTGCCAGCTTCAGGTTTTTATTTTACAACAATTTCTTATTTTTTTGCCTTCTTTGATTTTGTTTCCTGTCATTAACAGAAAACCGGTTACCATCCACAAGTTTCCCTGTAAACAGTAACCGGTAAAAAAATTTCTCACCTATTTTTTTCGGTTTTATTTCCACACTTCTTCCGCGATTTCCTTCACAAGTGCAAGTTTTGCCCACTGCTGCTCTTCGGTCAGCTTGTTTCCGATCTCACAGGATGCAAATCCACACTGCGGACTCAGGCACAGACGCTCCAGCGGAATATACTTTGCTGCTTCATGAATTCTTGCGATCACCTTATCCTTATCTTCCAGTTCCGGCTTTTTGGTTGTGATCAGACCAAGTACAACTTTTTTGTCCGGAGACACTTTTGCAAGCGGTGCAAAACCACCGGATCTTTCATCGTCATACTCCAAAAGCAGTGCATCCACATGCTCCTGCGCAAACACGTAATCTGCCACGGAGTCGTATGGGCCGCTGGTAAAGAATGTAGAGTGATAATTTCCGCGGCAGATGTGGGAAGTGATCACCATATCCTCCGGTCTGTTTTCGAGTGCAAGGTTATTCACCTTTAAGAGCCGAGCCTTTACCTCTTCAATATCAACCCCGAGTGACTGATATCTCTGCTTTGCAGCATCTCCGACAATTGCGCCCCAGGTGCAGTCATCCAACTGCAGATTGCGACATCCGGCTGCATAAAACTGCTTGATTACATCCTGATATGCCTTTCCGATATCCTCGATCAGTTCCTCATCGGTTACATAAAACTTTCTCGTCTGCCCGATGTTCTGCGGAACGATCATCTGCTGATACATCTGTGCCGGTGCCGGAATCGTATATTTTGCAACGGTCTGCTCATCTTCGAACTGCTTTAAAAACTTAAAGTATTCTACAAACGGATGTACTTTTGCTTTTACCTTTCCTACGAGATAAGTTGCTTCAAGATCTGCCATCTCTCCGTTAAACTGTACACCGCCGCCATCTTTCTCGTGGGCAACGCCTTCAAATCCCCACATAAAATCCAAATGCCAGAATTTTCTGCGGAACTCTCCATCGGTGATCGCATGGAAGCCTGCTGCTTTCTGCTTTGCAACGATTTCTGTCACGCACTCATCGGTGATGCGGTCGAGTTCTTCCTTTGTGATGGTTCCTTCCTCAAAAGCTTTCTTTGCAGCTTTTAATTTTTCCGGTCTTAAAAAACTTCCTACAAAATCATAACGAAATGGTGTCTTTAATGTACTCATTTATCCGATAACCTCCTGTTTCTTTTCTGGTTTTTGTCTGTTTGTTTTGCTGAGGCTATCCTACCATCTCAGAGTTTATTTGTATAATACCTTTCTTTGGCGGTTTGTCATAGTTTAAAGCTATACCTGTGTTTATTGTGTCAGGCACCAATTATACACTCTAACACCGCACAGTCTTCCCCGAATCCTTTGAATAATTCTACCGGTGTATATTTACAGACATAATGTATCATGGGATTTTGCCTCCTTTAACATTTCCATATAGGCCTGAAGCCGGGTAGACACCTGTCCATCGCTTGTATTGGCCGGATTGCAGCCGTCCCCATCTAAAATAATGGTCGGAAGTCCCGATGCTTCCAGCGAATTTTTTATAAGGCCGGATGCTCCGATCGTTCCCTTACAGCCCCAGTGCGCAAAAAGGATGCCTCCATCCGCTTCTGTCAACTGTGCCAGTTCCTTTGCTTTTTCTATCCTCTGTCCGACACTTCCATTGTAAATGCAGTTTACCATCTTCTCTGCCATCGCTTCATAGGGATCTTCGTGATGCACTTTCTGAAATCCATCTGCGACAAAATCGCACGTACTGATATGCATCTGATCACTATAATTAAACACCTCTTTGACCGGCTGCTGCAAAAATGGCATCATGTGCATCCATAAAATACGAAGCCCCTCTCCTTTTGGTGCTTTTTTTACATCCTCCAAAAGCAGTTTCGTATATGTTACAGACTCCTTTGAACCGGCTAACAAATGGCACATAAAGATCGCGTACAGCTCATTGGTGAGTGTGGAAACCGGGTCATGGTCTTTTCTTAATGCAAGCTGCCTGCTGTAATACTCCGCGGCCTGTTTGCTGTTGGCAACGGCCTGCTGCACCGCAGACTCTGCAATCTTTTTTCCGGTCATATCCTCCAGATACTTCTTTAATTCCCGAAGCTGTCCTGCCACGTATTGAATGGAATCCTCATTCTTTTCATACGGCACATCAATATAAAAGCCTGAAAGCTCCTGCTTTTGCTTCAAATATGGAAACGTCATCATATTTCCATCACAGGCAAGATTTGTATAAACCATGCATTTCGGCGCCGGAACCAGCCCTGTCAAAGATGCGCCCAAAAATACACGGTGGTACGAACACATCGTCTCCGGAAAACCTTCCTCCTCGGTTTTCCTTAAAAATGGCTGCTCGCACTGCGTTCCCGCAATAAAACAGGACATTGCTTCTACGGAGTAAGGCGTCAGTCCTGCCGCTGTCAGAAGTTCTCCCGGCACAAAGATGCTGACCATCGCAGTATCCTCCGGTTTCGAAAGTGCTTTGATGATATTTTGCATAACAATTCGTGCCACATACTGACCGGAGTACGGCAGCTTTTTATCCGGAAAAAGGAGCAGCCGTTTCTCCTGAAGCTGATATCCAAGAAGCAGCAGCTTACGTGCTTTCTTTGCATCTTTCAGGGACGTACTGCCCACCATTTCACCAAATTTTTTTATAATATCCATCGTTTCTTCTTCCTTGTATTCAATATTCACAGATAATATTATACCCATTATCTTTTATTCGTCAAAGAAGAAAATTGCCGGGTGCCGAAACATTTCTATTTCGATTCCTTTCTTTGGGCTGCCCGGTTGAGCCACAGATAATAAATCACATTTAATATAATACCAAATATAGTAGCTGCCGGAGCCGCAAATCCGATTTTTGTAAGGCTCGCATCCGGCTGGATACCCATATAATAAGCCAGCGGCAAACGCAATCACTTTACATCCAGTATCAGGTCTATGCCCGGCACCAGTCTGGCACCAAGATAACTGACAAATGCAAATCCAAGTCCACCTGCCGCACCAGCGCCTTCCATTTGTGCATAGTCTGTTCCCATGCATTCTGCCGTTTTTTTCGCATTTCCAGCTTCCATGAACTCATGCTCCCTTTAAAGGAGTCGATCAAAACCATTACTTTCTTTCTTATATTGCACGAAATCATCTGTCAATAAACGTTTTTCATGAAAAAAGTAGTAGGTTCACATACTTAGGACTAGCCATCGCACCAGCGGCTTGGTACAATAATTAAAAAGGTCCATCAGAAGGAGTCTGCAAAATCTTATGGAAAATTCCAAGAAAGAAAACTTTATTCACCAATATAAAAGTCAGATCGCTCATGCCACACTGCCCCGGAGACTTGCTGAAGACTATTCCATCAGCAGTATTATCAAAGATACCGCTGATAAAAAAGTTTATCTCCTGAAAGATCAGCACAACCAGTCTTTTATTCTGAAATGCTGTTCTGCCATGTATGCAAATGCCCTTCAACAGGAATATGATTTTCTGACGCATCATACAAACATGGACTGTTTTCCTGGCGCTGTAACTTTTTTCGAAGAATCGGATGTGTGCTTTTTGCTGCGTGATTATATCAAAGGTCCGTTACTCGGAGAACATTCCGAACATTTATACGCAAGGTACACGCACTTCCGGGATTTTGAGAATGCACTGCTGCCTTATATGATGGAATGTTGTCAGATTATCTCCATCCTGCATCATGAGAAACCACCCATTATCCATCGGGATATCAAACCGGAAAACTTTGTCTGGGAAGAATCTTCCCAGACACTTGTGCTCATTGACATTGATGCCGGCCGGCAATTTACCCCTTCCAAAACAAGAGATACTGTTTTTACCGGAACATATGGTAATGCTGCTCCAGAGCAATTCGGTTTCGGACAAAGCGATATCCGTACCGATGTATATGGGTTAGGCAAAACATTCCTGTCTCTCCTGTCTGGCAATGAATCTTCTCCAGAATCGGATACGGACATTCCCGGTCTTTCCGCGGATCTTGCCACGATCCTGCAAAAAGCAACCTCCTTCAAGCCAGAGGATCGTTATACGACCGTTTTACAATTTCAAAAAGCACTCTTAAAGCTGCAAATACAACGCAATCAAAAAAACGACAAACCACGCTCCGGTTTCGGACGCTCACTGACACTTCTTTTTGCCGGAATTGTCTTAGGTTCCGGAATCGGATCAGGAATCGGTGTCATGGTAGCACAAAAATCATTTCAGACAGCGTCAACGACATCAGTTAACACACAGCAGGACGAATCGGCTCTGCCTGTATCGGAAACGGACACAATAAAATTCTCGGAGCCGGATACTTGCGTCTCTCAAAAAGATGACAAACACTCACTGGCCGAGAAGGCGGGTGTCGAAGCATTTGATGCATACAAGTATCAGGATCAGATTGATACGATCATCGTTGCTGCTTACCAGAATGATGCAAAATCCGTCACATCCAACTTAGAATCGCTGATCTCACAACTATATGAGGAACCAGAGCTTACACGCAATCCCCCGGAAGATTATTCCACCCATGATGTGCTCCCAAAAGGGTATTGGATTCTATCTGGAATGGACGCTGTCCGTCTTCGCCTTGTTTACCGCGACAGTATCCTCAAAAAAAATATCGGCTCCTATAAAGACTATGATGCACAGCTTCTGCATATGATCCGCCACTGTCTCTACGGAACAAACGGCTCTGATACCAGCAACCTTTACCAATACGCACACAGCACTCCCGATAAACGAAACAATTACTATGAATTTTGTCTCAGCGATCTGTTAGACAATGTGCAATGTGTACTTGACCAACGCGATAATTTCACCTGTCCACAGGAAGCAGATTCCCAATGAGTGAGCAGTTTTGCCCACCATCGCATATTTTCAATATGGTAAAATATAGAATATACCAAAAATAGCCAATATCGAATTTGATTGAGTTGATGTTATGGAATAGGGGAACCATATGAAAGCGACAGATGAATTACTAAAACAGATCAAAGAATTGAATATTGAAGATTTTAAAAAACAAGAAAGTTTTGACTGCATTTCTATCGATGAATATCTGTGCTCGCTTCTTACAAGTCATAATCTACAGCCAAAAGATATTATCCTTAATCTGAACATGGAACGTTCTTATACTTATCAGATACTTAATGGACGCCGAAAACCTACGCGCAATTTTCTTTTGCGTATCGCAATCTTTATCAGCTTGTCTCTGGATGAAACTCAGAAAATGCTCACCATTGCCCAGCGTCCGCAGCTCTATCCAAGAAATCGCTTTGATGCAGCTATCATTTTTTCTTTGGAGCATAAAATGTCTTTGGACGAAACCTACGAACTTTTAGAAGAAATCGGCGAAGAACCGTTAAATTAAATTAACCTGTTCAAAATACAGCGAAAAAGCCCGGAGGCTTTCCTTTTTGGAAAACTTCCGGGACTTTTTTGTGTGTTCTATGCTCTGCCTGTTATTTTACTTTCACCTTGACCTTGACTGTTTTGGTTGTTCCGTCCTTCAAGGTAACTTTCACTTTTACCGTGACATTGCCTTTCTTCTTCGCAATAATATTTCCATTTTTATCAACCTTTACTGTCGATTTATCGGAAGATGTATAGGTAATCTTTGCAACATTATCCATATCCAGCTTACTGCTCAGTTTTACGGTTGTCTTTTTTCCTTTGTCAACCGACACATTCCCCGTCTTTGGTGTTACGGTTTTTAAAATTTCTTTCTGTAATGCCTTTGTCTCTTTTTCATTGAGCAGCTGATACTCACCTTCTTCTGCTTTGACGCTTACATTACCGTTCTTGTTAACGGTAACCGGCTTAGACACAAGAACTTTCTTACCATTTTCAATTTTTACAAGTGTCAGTTTCTTTCCTGCAGCCAGATCCTCCGCCTTTGTCTCTACAGTATACAGTACATTTCCCTTAGTATCCTTTACCGTCTGCTTAATGGTCAGATCTGTGGTTCCTGCTGCATCGGTCATCTGCTTTACAACACTTGCAGAGATTGTAGTCTTAACGGTATCACTTTTTCCCGGTTTTACAGTATTCTCTACAGTTGCCTCTACCGCAGAAATTTTACCTTCTGCATCCTTGGTTACACTAACGCTTGCAGAAGTATTCTTTGCAATGTTTTCGATCTCGGATTTGGTTGTTGTAGAAGCTACAGAGCCATCTGGATTTTTTGTTATTGTAGTCTCCTGTTTTACTGTATTTCCCTTACTGTTTGTGGTAGTCTCTGTCTTTGTTTCCGTGGTTGTCTCACCCGGATTCGGTGTCGGTTCTGGTGTTGGAGTTACAGACGAAGCACCACCTGTTGAGCCTCCGGTAGATCCTCCACCAGTGTTTCCACTGCTGCTCTTGTCTGTATGAATCCATACTATTCCATCCGCATCGTATGTTTCATACATATTGGTCAGTTTTGCATGGACTTCAATAAAGAAATCTTCTGGAAGATCTGCCTTTGCTGCCAATGTAATCTTGTAAATATATGGTTCGCTGGCATTTACCTTTTCACACGTAAAATATTTTGTATTATCTGCAAAGTATTTTTTCTCTCCCTTATCCGTTCCTCCACGAAATTCGATTGACGTTACCGGATCGTTACCCTCATTTTCTACCATGTAAAATACTTCATGGTCAGAAGCTGTTGCAAGTGAAGAAAGATAAGACTCTTTGGAAACTGTTGTGTTCTTATAAAATGCAACCTCTCGATAATACACCTTCAGATTAACAACAGCTTTTGGATCTGTCTTCTTTACTACTTTATAATTTCCGGTCTCCGGGAATTCCAGATCACAGAAATTAGGATTCTTTGCATTCGTCTTAATGCTTCCAACCGATTTTCCATTCTCATCGATGAGCGATAACTGATCTGCTGTCACATAAGTTATCTTTCCTTCGTCATCGATATCTGCAAATACAATGCATACATCATCCGTATAATATGCACCAACGCCGGAATACCAGTTGACATCTGTCGGAACTTGTGGGTTTTCTCTGTCAACATCGGCTTTAGCTACGAATCCTGTTTCATCAGCTTCCTGACCTCTGTTCTCTGACCAAACAGAAGCTTCTGCAATCTCTGTATTTCCATTCTCCGTCCACTCCATCGTAACTAAAACCGTGAAGTTTTCATTCTTATCCTTGTTAATTACAATCTTGTGATTTCCATTCTGTAAATCTTCTACGGTATAATAACCATCATATGCAATCGGCTGATCCGAATCTGCCGGAATTACAGAAAAATTGTATGTTGGTGTCACACCATCATCCAAACCATGCGGAATCACATACAATTCATTACATTCATCTCTCCACAAAGTGGATTCGGAATCACATACTGTATCTACGCTCACCGTCTGTGAGGTATACAATCCAACCTTATTAAAATCTGCCGAAATCATTACATAATCAGCCGGATCGTCTTTTGCATATACTTTATAGGTACCAACGCCATTAAATTTAATTCTGATAACCTTCTTGTCCTGCAGAAGATATGCATCTCCGGTTCCATCGGCCATCGGTTCAATCGTAAGCTGATCCTTGGTATATGTTTTTTCTACCTCTCCGTTCTCATTAACTTCTGCAAACTGATAAGGTGCCGAATGACTGAAATCTGCCCAGCATTTTTTTCTGTACGTCGCATCAGGTCTGACAACCGGACAGCCTGCAGCATCATTCCAGTCAAATTCCTGCGTTGCGCTGAATCCTACCACATTACCGTCATAATGGATCGTTATTCCTTCTTCCGGAGTCCACGGTTCAGAACCGTTCTCACCAATGGTTCCGGTTGCTTTCACACGAATATCCATCCAGTCAAACGTACCCTTTTTTAATGTGATTTTATAAGTCTTATCTTTGCTGCTTTCCGTTCCTGTTATTAGAGTTTTCTCAAAATATCGTCCCTGCTGACTCTCATCAATATTTTTTCCATTCGCATTTACTTCCCACTTCAGGCTGCCATCCCACGTAACGTCATCCGGCACGTTGGTAATCAAATAAATACTATTGGAGTCCTGTGGTGTAAATGTATACAAAGCGGCGGATTCCATTGCGCTCTCCGGTGTCTTTGTCTCTGTTGTATAAAAACCAAGTTCTTTATAGCCAACATTGATCACAATTGCATCCGATGCATCCGCTTTTTGATAAAGCTTATACCATCCTGTCTTTGTGAATTTCAGTTGCACATAATCATTATTATAATCCACAGGTGAAACTGATCCCACATTCCCTGTCTGTAAATTATTATCCGGCTTATCTTCGTCTCCGCAATACGCCAGTGTAAGTGCCTCTGCGTTGATTGCACTTCCCGTTGTTACCCCATTTTCAAGTTTTTGCACCAACAGTATCAATCCATCTACTGCAGACCACAGTTCTTTCGACCACTCTGCCTGATCCTTCGGCTTTGTGACCTGTCCTTCGTCATCATAATCAAACCAGTCCTTCGCCGCCAGACCAGTAATGACATTGTCTGTGCCCCCACCCTCATTATCATCTGCCCATACCGTATTTACACCAAGCCCGGAAAATAGGCTCAGTACCATTGCAAATACCATAAAAAGCGCACTCAGTTTTTTCTTCATAAGCAAATATCCTCCTTTTATTTTATAGTACAATTGTACCAAAAGGAGGATATCGCTTGGTGTGCACGGATGCCCACATTTTAAATTATTACTTTATCGTCTGATTTTATCCAAACAGCCCGCGCAGCACATTGACGCACCCGTCAATCCCAAATCTTCCACGGTCAAGCACCAATAGTACAAAATTTTCCGGTCGCTTGACATCCTCGTCAAAAGCGTTGGCTCTCAAAGCAGAACTTCTATTTTGCTTTGACCGCCTCTGCAGCCTTTCCCACAACCACACAAAGAATCACCGTAATCACCATATCCGGCAGTGTATTTCCAACCGGTGTATCCACATGCATCAGCACACGATAAATAACAAAACCGATCAGCCACACGATCAGGTTCCGCCACTGAAATGCCGATTTTTCGGCATCAGCCTTTTTTAATAAAAAGTAATCTGCGACCTGAACGGCAATCATTGGAGCAAAAACAGATCCGATCAGATACAGGAAATTGGTAATGTTATCCATCGGATAAACAATCGCTGCAACCGTTCCGATCACCGTAACCACAATCGCTGCCCATTTCTCCTTGATTCTGGAAGAAATGGAAACGCTCGAAACACCTGCTGAATAGGCATCTAGAAACGTTGTCGTAACGGTGGAAAATACAATAATCAAAAGTCCCACAACACCAAATCCTGTTTTTAACATAATCTGCGCAATGTCATACTCGCCGGTAAAGATGGCAGCCCCCATACCGATCATATACATAAAAATGCTGACAAGACTGTAAACCACAACGCTGACAAGCGTTGCTGCAAACGGCTTTTCGGCTTCTCTGGTATAATCGCTGATCAGCGGCAGCCACGAAAGTGGCATGGCTACGGCAAGCTCTACGGCTGCGCCAAACGTCAGGCTTCCATCATCTACAATTGCAGCCATGCTTCCGGAACCAAAAAAGATCACCTTAAAAAGCACTAAGGACAAAATAAAAAGCGCGGTCATGGCTACGGTATTGAGCTTTCCCAGATTCGTAAGTCCGATAAAAATCCATACCACAATCAAAACACCTATGATAATCGCCCAAACCCAGATGCCGGTACGTAAAACACCATCCGCTGCGAGCGCGCCATCGTAAATCATGATTGCGGTCCATCCTACAAGCTGCAATACATTTAATATCGCAAACAGCAGGCTTCCCCGCTCACCAAAACTCATTTTTATGTTTATTGTGTCAGGCACCAATTGTTTTCTGATTTTTGCTTCATAGAAAATATTTCCGAATTCAGGTACATCACTACCTCATTTTCCGGCATCAAGCAACTTCAAAATGCTCTGTGCCCGTTTCTTAAATACTTCGTTTTCCGATCCCTGGGCTATACCCGCAATGCGCACTATCTCATCCTCATACGGCATACAAAATTTAACCGCATCTGTTAAAAGCCGGTCAGACTCTAATGTGCTGTCTAATGCATGATCAAAGTCATACAACGGTGCCATGCACACATACTCTCCGGTATCCGTATTTCTAATCCAGCCAAAATTACCTGCATGCCGGTCTCCATTTCCGATTATCGCATCTATAATAAGCATTTGCGCTCCGGCTTTTCCAAACAGATCTATAATCGTCTGCTCATCAAAATCATCCGGATCAATTCTTCCCGACTGATCTGCCTGCTCAAGCATCACCTTTGGGGAAGTTATATTAGAAATTGCGATTCCTCCGTCTGTCTCATCTGCTCTTTCTACAGAAATTCCGCATTCCCTGCAAAGCTTAATACATTGCAGTTCCACAGAAATATCCCCATATTTGTAGAGCTTTCCGTCCTGTTTCCATTCCTTTGACAGTGCACCACCCACGTAGAGTGTCGGTGCCGCCTGTCCCGTAAATTCTTCGTTTCCGTCCCAGAATGGTTTGTAATACGGACTGATCTCCTCAAAACATATCGAATCATCCTCAGCTTTTGTCCAGTAACAGTCGCTGAAACTCAACGCTCTAGTCTCACGGTTAATGCGCATACGCGCTCCCTGTCCGAATGTGATGCCCTTTAATTTCCGTGCTATCGTGTTGGTACCTGAGGAATAGCGGTATTTCATCCATTTTGTGAAGATGTGATTGTCTGCACCTTTTTGCTGCATCAGCCCCGGAAGAAGATTATAATTTAATGTTTTTTCTTTCTCTATGTCGTAAACAGGTGTGTTTTTACACATTAGCATCATGGGATCACCCCTTTTATATAAATTCGATCGGTAATGCTACAAGATTTTCTCTTAAATATGTCTTTTTATCAATCAGACATAAAATAACTCCGAGACCTCTTTTTTTATCACTTACCTTATCCAATACCTGATTGGTTGCTCCCATACTTGCCTTGGGATTGCCGGACATTTTAATCTCGACCGGATATAAGACTCCATCCTCCTCTATCACAAGATCAATTTCGTTTTCACCGGAAGCATTTCTGTCTTTCCCTCTGTAATAAAAAATGTTAAATCTGTAATCTTTGCCCTCGTTGGAATAGGATTTTAGAATTTCAGACACTACAAATGTCTCAAACATATTCCCTGCAACCGCTGAACATTTCAATGTATCGGCAGTAAGCCATCTGGTAAGATAACATGCCAGTCCGGTATCCCGGAAATAAAGTTTTGGTGTCTTTATTGCCCTTTTAAGTGCGCTCGCACTATACGGCTGGAGCAGATATACAATTCCGGTTCTTTCCAAAATAGATATCCAGTTCTTAATTGTCGGCTCACTTACCCCGACGTCTCCTGCTATGTTGGAATAATTGAGAAGTTCACCTGTTCTTGCAGCAACTGCCGTCAGAAATTTGGTAAATGTAATACCATCTGCCGCCACCAGTTCGTTGATATCCCTCTCCAGATAAGTTGCAACGTAAGAAGAATAATATTCTTGCCAGTCCCTGTCTATATCATAAAGCTCGGGATAAGATCCTTTGTGGATAATTTCCCATATATTGTCATATTTTACAATCTCTTTTTCACGTTCTTTGATATATGCATCGGTTGAGATAAAATGCCGGTTAAATTTTACACCATAAATCTCCCTCATGGATAATCCGGTAAGCTCTGAGATTGACACTCTTCCTGCCAACGATTCACTCATGCCTTTCATAAGTTCAAGTTTCTGAGAACCGGAAAGAATAAACATCCCTCGCTCATCCGATTCATCGACAATCTGCTTGATATCTTCCAGAATACTGCTTTCTTTTTGAACCTCATCTATAAAAAGCGGCTGTGGATTGTTTAAAAAAAACAATTTAGGTTCTTCCTTCGCCTGCATTCTTGTCAGTCTGTCATCAAAATTTGCCCGGTTAAAATCCTGGAATTCATGCTTTATAAGTGTTGATTTCCCGACCTGTCTGGCTCCTACCAGTAACATGCACTTGCTGGTAGACACTCTTTGTTTCAATATTGGCGTTATCGCTCTTTGTATATATGGCATAACAAACCTCCGGCTAATCTAAACTCTGATTTTATTATAGTCGTTAATATATACAAAATCAATAAAAATATACCGGCTAATCTAAAGTTGTATTTTAGATTAGCCGGTATTTTTCAAGACACACAAGCTGTACATCCGGAATCCCGTTAAACACG
>ULOC01032017.1_pt1 | contig 14457 bp, 9 predicted proteins | sample 1952181 | NCBI WGS metagenome assembly ULOC01 (sample SAMEA4835592, study PRJEB28245) | human gut metagenome | biome: gut microbiome; material: fecal sample | place: Denmark | collected 2008
GGGACCTTCCCTGCCGGGCATCCCTGACTCCGGTTATGCGGAACTGATTTATGAAAGGCCGAACAACATCACGCTGCCTGCCTACCACCGGCTGGATTTTGGAATCAACTTCCGGCGCACGACCAAACGGGGATTCGAACGCATCTGGAATATCAGTATTTATAATGTCTATTGCCGGATCAATCCATTTTACACCAAGGTGGAGCAAACAGCAGACGGAAGTTTCAGAGGAAAAAGCTTCGGAATCTTTCCGATCCTGCCTTCTTTCAGTTATACACTTAAATTTTAAACACATGAGATTGAATAAATACCTGTCGGGAGCGGCCATCCTGAGCCTGATTTCCTCCTGTACTTATTATATCCCGCTGGACAACGTAAACGAACCTTCCAAACTGGTATTGTACTGTTATCCGGGAAACGGAGAAAATACAGTTGTCCGGCTCTCGCGCAGCCTCCCGGTCGGAAGCAAAAATATTCCGGAATTCTCAGCAGAAAGAACTGAAGTACATTTCTTTCTGAACGGAGAGGAGCAGCCTCTTCAGTGGACGGACGACTCACTACCCGGAATCCCGGCACAGAGTTTCTACCGGCCGGGCAGACTGAACGACAAGGATCTTGTCAGAATCACGGCAGCGGCAGATGAGATGAAAGCTGTCACATCGTCAACCGTCGTTCCGGCTCCGTTCCTCGCCGACTCCATCCGGATGGAACGGGAACCATCGGATCCCGGCAAGCTTCTGTTCCGGATTCATTTCACAGACCGGCAGGACACAGACAATTACTATGCAGTAAGAGTGGAATGCAGACAGACGAACTACCTTAACGGAGATTATAAAGAATGGATTTATGCTGTCAACTTTGATCTGGACAAAGAGCCGCTGCTGAATACGAACTCCGGTCTGGATGACATTCTGATGAGAGAAGAAAATTATTATCAGGACCTTTATTTCTGGGACGACAGCCAAATCCGCGGAAAGAGTTATACTCTCCGGCTAAGGGCTAATTATCTGCCCGATTCTGAAGATACCTATGACACACCGGAAGGAGAAGTGCATACCATCTATAAATACCAGTATCGGATCAGTCTTTACAGTTTGTCGGAAGAATTCTACAAGTATCTGAAATCCATGAATGACCAGCACAACAACGAACTGGGCAAAACCGAACTGGCACCGATTCGTGCCACCTATACCAACGTCACAAACGGTATCGGTCTGGTAGGGGGATGCCGGTTCACGCAGACCGGTTGGCTCGACAATCTTCCGGCAGAATAAGATATCTTTCAGCCCGCCCCACTCTGCATGGCGGGCTTCTGATTTTTATTTGCCCGCCGGATGAGGATAATTCACGACTTCTCCGTATCTTTACCTGCAGAACCAAACCATCAAAGAAGTTCATTGATATGATTAACGAATACCAATTAAGAATTCTGCCCGAACAGGCAGCCAGCGAACAAAGTATCAAACAATATGTCAGCCGTGAAAAGGGAATAGACATCCGTACCATTCAGGCCGTACGCATCCTGAAGCGAAGCATCGATGCACGCCAGCGGACCATTTACGTCAATCTGAAAGTACTGGTATTCATCAACGAAATGCCGGAAGATGACGAATTTGTGCATACCGAATATCCCAATGTGGAAGGAAAACCGCAAATCATCGTAGTAGGTGCCGGACCGGGAGGACTGTTTGCAGCCCTGCGTCTGATCGAACTCGGACTACGCCCTGTCGTTGTGGAACGCGGAAAGAACGTACGCGACCGCAAGGCCGACCTGGCACGCATCAGCCGGGAACACAAAGTTGATGCGGAATCCAATTACAGTTTTGGTGAAGGGGGCGCCGGAGCTTACTCCGACGGAAAACTCTACACCCGCAGCAAGAAAAGAGGAAGTGTAGACAAGATTCTGAATGTATTCTGCCAGCACGGGGCCAGCACTTCCATCCTGATCGACGCACATCCGCACATCGGAACGGACAAACTCCCGCGGGTCATTGAAAACATGCGGAACACGATTTTGGAATGTGGCGGAGAAGTCCACTTCCAGACACGGATGGATGCCCTGCTCATCGAAAACAACAAAGTGGCAGGAATCGAGACAAATACCGGAAAGACATTCCGGGGACCTGTAATCCTGGCCACGGGACACTCTGCACGCGATGTTTACCGGTGGCTTTATGCGAACGGGGTTCCTGTTGAAGCCAAAGGACTTGCCGTCGGAGTCCGCCTGGAACATCCTTCCATGCTGATTGACCAAATCCAATATCACAATAAAAACGGACGTGGAAAATACCTGCCTGCTGCCGAATACAGCTTCGTCCAGCAGGTGGAAGGACGCGGCGTTTACAGTTTCTGTATGTGTCCCGGAGGTTTCGTCGTTCCCGCAGCCAGCGGACCGCATCAGCTGGTTGTCAACGGAATGAGCCCGAGCAACCGCGGAACGCAATGGAGCAACTCGGGCATGGTGGTGGAAATCCGTCCGGAAGATCTCACCGATCCTGCTCTCCAGCCGCAGGCTCTTGAGCTGATCGCCGGTTCAGCAGAAGCAGAAACCGAACGGCTGATCCGGGAAAGCAAGGCAAGCAGCGGCAATGATATCCATCCGCTGGCTGTAATGCACTTTCAGGAAAAGCTGGAAATGCTTTGCTGGCAACAGGGAAACATGCGGCAGACAGCCCCCGCACAGCGTATGGCAGACTTTACCCGGCAGAAGCTGAGTTATGACCTGCCCAAGAGTTCCTACAGTCCCGGACTGGTATCTTCTCCTCTGCACTTCTGGCTGCCTCCTTTCATCAGCGGACGCCTCAGCAAAGGATTCCAGCTGTTCAGTAAAAGTTCAAGGGGCTTCCTCACCAACGAAGCTGTCATGATTGCCGTCGAGACACGTACTTCTGCTCCGGTGCGCGTGACACGTGACGGAAACACACTGCAACACATTACCGTAGAAGGACTCTTCCCCTGTGGAGAAGGAGCCGGTTATGCCGGAGGAATTGTTTCTGCCGGAATCGACGGTGAACGGTGTGCCGAAGCTGTGGCAGCCTATCTGGAAGCTCGTCCTCAGGCATGATCAAATCTGCTGCCAGACAAACAAGAATCCCCATAAAAACAAGAAGGTGTCAGAACGCAAATCCTGACACCTTCTGTCTGTTTTAAGGCATTCCGTCCCGCGAAAGGGACGGAAACATTTTACTTCTTCTGTTCTTTCAGCTTCTCTTCAATCGGATCCTGATACTGCTTCTGCAACTTCACCAGTTCCTGTTTCAGCTCTTCCGTAATCTTTTCATATCCCGGTTTGCCGAAAAGATTATGCATTTCAGTCGGATCTTCCTTCAGATCATACAACTCCCATTCATCAATGTCATTGTAGAAATGAATCAGTTTGTAACGGTCTGTACGCACTCCATAATGGCGTTTCACCATGTGTTCTGCCGGATATTCATAGAAATGATAGTACAGCGACTTGCGCCAGTCTGCCGGTTTCTCGCCTTTCAGCAGCGGCAACAGAGATACTCCCTGAATATCTTCCGGAATCGGAGCACCAGCCAGATCCAGGAAAGTCGGAGCATAGTCGATGTTCTGTACCAGCTGAGGAATATCTCCCCGAGTCTGGAAATCTTTCGGCAAATGCATGATCAACGGTGTACGCATGGATTCTTCATACATGAACCGTTTGTCGAACCATCCGTGTTCGCCCATATAGAATCCCTGATCAGAAGTATAAACAACCAGCGTATTGTCCATCAGACCTTTTTCCTCCAGATAGTCAAGTACACGACCTACATTGTCATCCAGAGTCTTTACAACCTTCGCATAATCGCGCATATAACGCTGGAACTTCCATTCGGCCAGCTCCTTTCCCTGCGGATTCTTTTTATAGAACTCTTCGATGATAGGTTCATAGAAAGCATCATACTGCTTGCGTTCTTCCGGATCCAGGCGTCCGATGAAGCTTTCATACGCACCCTTCAGCGGAGTTTCCTTGTCCTTACGGTACATCTTGGTATCATAAATGATATCCATGTCTTTCCAGACGCTCATCTCCTGTGCGGCAGCAGCAGGACGTCCTTCGTAGTCATCATAGAAGTTTTCCGGCATGGGGAACGTCTTGTCTTCATACAAAGACAGGTATTTCAGCTCAGGCAGCCAGTTGCGATGGATTGCCTTGTGATGAATGAACAGGCAGAAAGGCTTTTCCTTATCCCGCTGATTCTCCATCCAGTCAATACTCATATCCGTGATCAGGTTGGTCAGATAACCTTTTTTCTCAATGGTATCATTTTCCATGGTGATGAATCTCGGATTGTAGTAATCGCCCTGTCCCGGAAGAATTTCCCAATAATCGAATCCCGTAGGCAAGCTTTCCAGATGCCACTTTCCGATAATCGCCGTCTGATATCCTGCTTTCTGAAGCAGCTTCGGCATGGTCTGCTGGGATCCGTCGAATACACAGGTTGTATTGTCTGTAAATCCGTTGGCATGGCTGTGTTTGCCGGTCAGCATACAGGCACGGCTCGGTCCGCTCAGGGAATTGGCAACAAAACTGTTGACGAAACGCACGCCATCATTAGCGATCCGGTCCAGATTCGGAGTCTCAACATACCGTGTGTCGTAACAACTCATCATCTGAGCCGTATGGTCATCAGTCATGATGTAAACAATGTTGTATTGTTTCGCGGCTTCTTTCTGCTGAGAGGCACAGCCGGACAGTACGGGCAACAGGGCTGCAACGCCCGCTACCGAACCAATGAAAGGGTGACAAGTAAATGGTCTCATAAATTAAAATTTTCTTCGTACTAAAACTAACAGGTATACGACAGGGTTATTTGGTTATTTCGTTATAAACCTTCAGGTTCGTCACACGTCCCTTGAATGATCCGGCCTTCTCAAGCGGGAAAACAAGTGTACGTACATAATTCATGGAGTCTTTTCCGCCATTGAAATAACGTTTCTGGATATCCATCTTTTCAATCAGCTGATCGTTGATGAACAAGGAAGTGGAAACATTGTCCCCCTGTACTTTTACATGAACTTTCTCACCAGGATACGGACGGTAGTTGAATGTGTTCAGATAACCGTCACGGGCAAAGCCGAACAGACCGCTGACAGGATCTGCCAGATAGAACACGGCGTTCGGAGAACGGAAGAGTTCTGTTCCGCAAGATTCATCCGCAGCTTCCAGATCAAATGATACGGTATATCCGTAACCAACTTCAGGGTAAGGCAGAGTTTCTCCCGCACGTACTTCATCTTTCTGATAAACCAGTCCCGGTTTCTTGCCGATCTTTCCCATCTGATTTACACCCGGAGCTTCGCTGAGGACCTGGCGGTTCGCATCGAATTCAGCATAAGGAACTGTCACTTTCGCATCCCATGTCTTGACAGCCAGTGTCTGCAAAGCCGGGAAAAGACGATGATGAATGTCTTTTACTGAGATACCGTTTCCTACATGATCGTTCCAGACAGCAAACATACCACCCAGAATAGCCGGATCCTTTTCTTCGAATACAGCTTTACCAACATGAGCCGGAGTCCAGTTTTCGTACAGATATTTGGTATTCAGATAGTCATAATAATATCCTGCAGCAGGCACAATGTAAATCAGTCCGTCAGGGATGCTGATCAGCTTATATCCCTGTTTCACCATTTCCTTCGGTTCGGCATATCCGTTATACCATGCGCTCATGATGACATTTTCCGATTTCACCGGAGTTTCACCGTTGGCATGTGTCAGAGCTCCCCATACGCAAGCCTGCTTGCCGAAGCTTTCCACATAACGGATGTAACGGTCAGTAAATGCACGGAATTTTTCTACGACATCTTTTTTCTTATTGGAATATTCATCGGTACCGATGTGTACACGCGGGCCGCGGAACACAGGTTCTTCACCTTCCAGGTATTCTTTAAACAAGGCATCCATGAAAGTATAAGTCTCCGGATTGAACAGATCAAGATGATCCATACCATATTCCTTGCTTCCGAGTTCCGGTTTGTAATGGCTGAAAGCCAGTGTATGAGCCGGAGCATCAATTTCCGGAATGATTTCCACGCAACGTGCAGCAGCATCCAGCTGGAAGTCAACGAACTCACGTTTGGTATAATAACCATCGCGGGCAGTCAGACCGGGGAAGGTTTCACATTCCAGACGGAAAGCAGCATACGTCTTGCTCCAGTCGTGACCGAAGAACTGCTTGAAGCCGTTATCGTTCAAATGTACCTGAAGCACATTCATTTTATAATAAGACATCATCTTCACCAGATCGCGCATGTAAGCCATCGGAATGAACTTGCGTCCGCAGTCCATCATAAATCCGCGAACGGAATAATCCGGCCAGTCGCGCACGGTTCCATGGGGTAAAGCATGATTGTCGGACTGTTCTCCGATCTGAAGCAGGGTACGTGTAGCCCAGTAAACACCGGTTGTTTCAGGAGCTGAAACAGTTACATACTTCGCAACGGCAATAGCATATCCTTCTTTTCCCAGTTTCTTATCTTTCTTCAGTGTCAGATAGAAATCACCGGCCTGCGGTTTTCCGGCCTTGACCTGAAGTGCGTTTCCGAACATTTCTTTCCAGTCAGCAGCAAAGGCTTCCGCAATACTTTGCAACGCAGCGTTGCCATAAACGATGCAGGTCTTTTCCGAAGGGACGAACGCTCCGTCCTTGCCCTGCCATTCTTTCAGTTCAGGAATAACAAAAGGTTTTGCATTCTGAGCGGCTACGCCCACACAAGTCAAACACAGCAGACACAGTCCCAGGATTGCTTTTTTCAAAAAGTTTAAATGATTCATGTTTCAAAGTTTTAAAGTCAATAATGTTGCAAAAATACGTTTTTTTTAAATATAAGAAAAGGAGTCTCGTCAAAAAAGCCTATTTTTGCAAGGTCATCCCTAAAACAACGTTTGATTCATGAAAACATCTTTTTTTAAAAGCTGCACAGCAGCAGCCCTGCTCTTTCTTGCTTTTTCGGCATGTTCGCAACAGGAAACAACTCTCGGCAACCTGCATGTGATTCCCCTGCCGCAGGAAATTACGGAACAGGCCACGGCAAATCCTTTTGTGATCCGTACTTCTACCACCATCTGTTATCCGGAAGGTAATGAAAAGATGAAGCGCAACGCTGAATTCCTGGCTTCCTATATTAAAGAGGTGGCAGGTACACAGGTGAAAGTTTCTTCAGAAACGGCCGCAAGCAACTGCATCATGCTGGAAACCGACACAACCCTTACAAATAAGGAAGGCTATGAAATGGACATCAACGCCGACCGCGTGATCATCAAAGGCGGTTCGGAAGCTGCCGTTTTCTACGGCATTCAGACCCTTCACAAAGCACTTCCCATCACCAATGGTCAAACGTTGGCTTCACTGCCTGCCGGCACCATCAACGACTGGCCGGAGTTCAGCTACCGCGGATTCCTGGTGGATGTGGGCAGACACTTCTTCTCTGTCGACTACCTGAAGGAAGTCATCGACATGCTGGCCCTGCACAACATCAATTATTTCCACTGGCATCTGACCGAAGACCAGGGCTGGAGAATCGAAATCAAGAAATATCCCAAACTGACCGAAATCGGCTCTCACCGCAAGGAAACCATTGTGGCTCCGGGTTCAGATCAGTTCGACAATACTCCTGTCAGCGGATATTACACTCAGGAAGAAGCCAAGGAAATCGTCAGATATGCAGCCGAACGCTATATCACCGTCATCCCCGAAATAGATATGCCGGGACACATGCTGGCTACCCTCGCTTCGTATCCGGAGCTGGGCTGTACCGGAGGTCCGTATGAAGTGGCAACTCAGTTCGGAGTCTTCACCGACGTGCTGTGCGGCGGGAATGAAAAGTCCTTGCAGTTCGCCAGGGATGTGCTCAATGAAATCATGGATATCTTCCCTTCGCCCTATATTCACATCGGAGGAGACGAATGTCCGAAAGAACGCTGGGAAGCCTGTCCCAAATGCCAGGCGCAGATCCGCAAGCTGGGACTGAAGGATACACCGGAGCACTCCAAGGAAAACCAGCTGCAAGCCTGGTTCATGGGCGAAGTGGAAAAGAGCATCGTCGCACGCGGACGGAAAATGCTTGCCTGGGACGAGATTCTGGAAGGAAATCCTGCCAGAAGCACAACCGTCATGGCATGGACAAGTCCTAACGTCCGCATCAAGTCAGCCCGGCTGGGACATAACACCATCGTCTGCCCCATCACTCACCTTTATTTCAGCAACCCGGGATACAACCGCCTGAAAGGGGTAAGCAGTGTGGCACGCGTGTATAATTTCGAACCAGTTGCCGACGAACTGACTCCCGAAGAAAAGGCACGCATCATCGGAGTACAGGGCTGTATCTGGACTGAATGGACGAAGGACAGCGTGAAAATGGAATGGCAGATGATGCCGCGCATTGCCGCCCTGAGCGAGCTGCAATGGAGCAATCCGAAACAGAAGAACCTCGATAATTTCCTGGGACGCCTGCGTCATCAGCTGGATCTCTACATACTGTATGGCTACCACTATAAACAGGATATCGACAATGTGACCATCGATATCAATGCCGGTGAAAACGGACAGGCCCTTGTGACACTGAGTACCTTCGACAATGCTCCGGTGTTCTACACCACCGACGGCAGCGAACCGACAGCCTCATCGGCAACCTATACGGAACCTTTCCCCGTACAGGGAAGCCAGACCATCAAGGCAAAGGCAATCCGGAACGGACGTGAAAGCGAAACCACCGAAGAAACCCTGAACTACAGCCTCGCCACGATGCGCCCCATCACACTGGCTTCGGAAGCTGACAAAGGCTATACCTTCAAGGGAGCTACGTTGTTGAACGACGGTTTGAAGGGAGACGGAAACTACCGCTCCGGCCGCTACATGGGATTCTATTCCAACAACGTGAATGCAACCATCGATCTGCAGAGTGAACAGGAGATTTCCGAAGCTTTCATCGACACGTACCTTGTGCCGGGCGACTACATCTTCGGACTGACCGGTATGGAAGTTTATGTTTCCAACGACGGCAAATCTTTCAGTAAAGTAGCATCCAGACAGATCCCTGTGCTGGAAAAAGGCAGCAAGAATAATGTTCCCTGCCACAACACGCTTGCTTTCGACAAGACCAAAGCCCGCTACGTGCGCATCGTCGGAAAATGCACGCCTACCCTTCCGGCATGGCATTCCGGAGCCGGCAAAAAGGCTTTCCTCTTTGTAGATGAAATCGGTGTAAATTAACCGGATATACATAGCCGAAAAACGTTTCGGCGTTTACATGAAAATCCTTCGGCGTTTAAACTAAAACGTCGAAGGATTTTTTTAAAAGCCCGGCGGCTTCTGACAACGGTCCGGAAGGCTACGGGCAACAGGCAGGAACCGTGCGGTCACAGCCAAAACATTATGCGGACATTGCGACTCAATCGTGCAGTCGTTACAGCTCAATCGTGCAGTCGTTGCAGCTCAATCGTGCGGTCGTTGCGGCCCAATCGTGCAGTCGTTTCAGTCCAATCGTGCGGTCGTTGCAGCGCATTGTTAGTCAAATACTTGCAAAGTCTTCTTTCTTCATCTTCCCGACAAACAGTTTCATACCCACCGGAAGAAGCATACATAAACCCGCAGCGAATTATTGCACATTCAAAAAAGTTTCCTACCTTTGCGAAGTCTTGTTCTGTAAACCTCCTTTCCTGAGGTTTCAGATGAAAAGGGAATCGGGTGAAAGTCCCGGACAGTCCCGCTGCTGTAAGCTCCATAAAAAGGGTTGCCCATCTATCCTTTAGCCACTGCCCCCGAAGTTACCGGAGGGTGGGAAGGCCGGGTCAACCGGAGTAAGTCAGAAGACCTGCAAGACAAAAGCCATGTTTGTACCCTCGAGGAAAGGGTGACAAATACATGCACATCAATAAAAACTGTAAATTTTATGCCCATGAAGTATCTGGTACGCAGACTCGTTCTGTGCCCTATCGTCGCAGCCTCCGGTGTGCTGACTGCCGTCGTCCACGCACAAGATCCGGTCAACGACAGCATTTCCCGACGTGTTTATGACATTCCGGAAGTGACAGTCAAAGCCCGGCGTACGCCCCCTTCCGTAAAAGCCGCCTCTCCCTTACAGGTGATGAACAAGGCAGAAATGGAACGCATGGGCATCAGTGAAGTGGCAGATGCCGTCCGCCATTTCTCCGGAGTCAGCGTAAAGGACTATGGAGGCATCGGCGGTCTGAAAACCATTTCCGTACGCAGTCTGGGTGCCCAGCATACAGGAGTGATCTACGACGGTGTCAGCGTCAGCGACTGCCAGTCGGGACAAATAGACATTTCCCGCTTTTCACTGACCAACATCTCCCAGCTGACCCTGACCATCGGCCAGAGTGACGACATCTATCAGTCGGCCCGTGCCTTCGCTTCGGCAGGAGTGCTCCACATCCAGACCGACCGGCCGGACTTCTCGGAACAGAACTGGCATATCAATACCACTCTGAAAGCCGGTTCATTCGGGCTGGCCAATCCTTCGGTGCTTTACAGCCAGCAACTCTCGCAGCGCACTTCGTTTTCCCTCTACGGCGACTACCTGCGGGCAGACGGAAATTATCCTTTCAAATTATGGAACGGTAATCAGTTGATCGACAGCAAACGCAACAACAGTGATATCCAGACATATCGGGCCGAAGCAACCCTATACACCTCTTTCACTCCGAAACAGGACCTGCAAGTAAAGGCTTATCTCTTTGACTCGGAACGCGGTTTGCCCGGTGGAGTCATCTACGACAACCCCTATGCGGCCGAACGGCTTTCCGACAAAAACTATTTCGGACAGTTCCGTTATGAGAACCATTTCAGCGAAAAGTTCAAGCTGCAGGCACTGGGCAAGTTCAACTACAGCTGGAACCGTGACTACAACGACGAGGCATCGGGCATCACCGACGACCGTTACCGGCAGACAGAAAGCTACTTGTCGGCTACGCTCTGGACCGAACCTCTGAAAGGGCTTTCCTTCTCACTGGCACAGGATTTTGCCTACAATTACCTGCATACAACTCTTGACAAGTGCCAGTTTCCGGAACGCTTCACCTATCTGACAGCCTTTGCCGCGCGTTACGAGCACAACCGCTTTTCGGTCACGGCCTCGCTGCTCAACACTTATATTACGGAAAAAGTACGCATCGGTATCGCTGCAGACGACCGGAAACGGCTTTCACCAGCCTTCAGTGTGTCCTGGAAACCTTTCCTGGAAGCCGGTCTGCGTATCCGCGCATCGTATAAGGACATTTTCCGCACTCCGACTTTCAATGACCTCTATTATCTGGAAATCGGCAACACCAGTCTGCGCCCGGAAACCACACGCCAGGGAAACCTGGGAGTTACCTGGAGCCGTTCAAATCTGGGCTTTCTCGACTTCATCAGTCTTTCGGCCGATACCTATTATAATAAGGTGAAAGATAAAATCGTAGCCGTCCCGACCATGTTTGTCTGGAAAATGTCGAACGTAGGAAAGGTGGAAACCATCGGAGTGGACGTCAACCTGTCCGCAGAATGCCGTCTCAACCAGCAGATGAAGCTCTACCTCACGGGCAACTATAACTTCATGCAGGCCGAAGACGTGACCGACCGCAACTCAAAAACCTGGAGAAACCAGATAGTCTATACTCCCCGGCATTCGGGAAGCGGAAGTCTTACTCTGGAAACGCCCTGGCTTAACATGACGTACAATCTCACCGCTTCGTCCGAACGGTACACGCTGGCACAGAACCTGCCGAAGTACCGCATTGATGCATATACGGACCACGGAATCTCACTTTCGCGCAGCTTCCGCTGGAACCGTCATCACCTTCGTATACAGGCCGACGCGCTGAACCTGGGCAACAAGAACTACGAAATCATCCGTTTCTATCCCATGCCCGGAAGAAACTACCGAATTACCATCAATTACTATTTATAAAAACAACAAGACTTATGAAAAAGAACTGGATTTATTTCTTATGCATGGCATTGCCGTTGGGCCTTGGTCTGACAGCTTGTGACAACAACGATGATCCCGATGGTCCCGGCACCGACCCGATACCTACCCAAACCCTGGGCGCTTACGTCATCAATACCGGTAACTGGGGAGCCAACAATGGTTCGCTTCAGTGGTACGATACACAGGCTGGAACAATCAGCGGTGACATCTATGAGGCTCAGAACGGAAAAGGAATCGGTGACATTGAAGACCTTTGCGTATATGGTTCCAAACTGTATGCCATCGGAAGTACTTCTTCAAAAATCGACATTCTCGACCGCAACGGAAAACTCCTGAAAAGCCTTCCGATGACCAATGAAGAAGGAAAGCCCATCGAACCGCGCCGCGCCGTTGGTGCTGAAGGATGCGTATTCTTCACTGCATACGACGGAACGGTTTCCAAACTGGATACACTGACACAGACCGTAACTGCCAAGGTGGAAGTAGGCGCTTATCCGGAAGCTCTGGCTTATACCGACGGAAAACTCTACATCAACCTTTCCGGATACGGAAAAGGAAATCAGGTAGCTGTAGTCAACACTGCTACGATGACCAAAACCAAGGATATTGAAGTAAAACTGAACCCGTCTTACCAGTGTCTGAGAGGTGACGACGGAGCAATCTATGTAGTATCCTTCGGTAACTACGCCGGCAAACCGGGTCTGGCTGAAAGCGACTACATCTATCAGACTCTTCAGCGCATTGATCCGGCAACCGATCAGGTGGAAGATCTCTGTAAGGCTACTTACATTGCCAACAAGGGCAACAAGATGTATATCCTGTATTCAGAATATTATCTGCCGGAAACACGCGGCTGCTTCGTTTACGATCTGGAAACCAAAGAAGAGAAAACATTTGTTGACATCAGCGACATTCCTTCACCGAACGGTATTGCTGTTGACCCTGTAACCGAAGACGTTTACATCATCAACCAGCCATACGGCGCTCTGTGTGAGCTGTACATCTATGGAAGCGACGGTACATTCAAGAAAAAAGTTGAAACAGGAATCTATACAACCAACGTACGCTTCGTAACTGAATAATCTTTCTTCAATGAAAAAGATCTTACTATCTGCCTACATAGTAACATGGGTCTTGCTTCTCTCTGCCTGCGGCGGAGGAAGCAAGACTTCTTCCTTACAAGCCGAAGGTGACACCATCCGGATGAAATATTCGTCCCTGCTGCAGATCGTGAAACATGCTGACTATACGGTTGTCATGATCCGTAACCCCTGGGACACCCTGAAAGTGCTGCATACTTACCTGCTTGCTGATCGTGAAAAACCGCTTCCGGAACACCTGCCCGAAGGAACCGTCGTACGTACTCCCCTGCAGAAGTCGGTCATCTATTCGTCTGTACACTGCAGCCTGTGGTCTGAACTCGACGAGCTGAAAGGCATTGGCGGAGTATGCGGTCTGGAATACATCAAACTTCCCCAAATCCAGGAAGGCTGCCGGAACGGAAGCATTGTCAACGTCGGCAACAGCATGAATCCCGATATCGAGCGCATCATCGACCTCCGGCCGGATGCCATCCTGCTTTCTCCTTTCGAGAACAGCGGCGGTTACGGAAGAGTCGGCAAACTGAATATTCCCATTATCGAATGTGCCGACTACATGGAAACCTCTGCCCTGGGACGCGCGGAATGGATGCGCCTCTACGGATTATTACTTGGAAAGGAAGCACAGGCTGACTCTCTGTTTGCCGGCATCGAGAAGGAATATCTGACCCTCACGCAACAGGTAAAATCGCAGAACCTCAAACGGCCGACGGTGATCAGCGAAATGAAAAACAGCTCTGCATGGTACATTCCGGGAGGAAACAGCACTATGGGCCGCCTCTATCAGGACGCCGGAGCCGACTATGTCTTTGCTTACCTGTCCAACAGCGGATCTGTACCTCTGGCTTTCGAAACGGTATTCGACCGGGGAGGAAATGCCGACATCTGGCTGATCAAATACAATCAGCCTCAGGACAAGACCTACAGCGAACTGGAAAGAGACTATGCTCCCTACGCACGCTTCAAGGCATTTCAGGACAGAAAAGTATACGGCTGCAACACCAACCATGTTCCTTTTTATGAAGAATCCCCGTTCCATCCGGAGCTGCTTCTGAAAGATCTGATAAAAATTTTCCATCCGGAGCTGCTCCCTGACTATGATTTCAAATATTTCAGTAATTTAGCGGAGTGAAACAAAAAGGATTTATTTATGGAGGAATACTGGCCGTTATCATCCTTCTGCTGATGGCCGGCAACTTATTCCTGGGTGCAGTAAGCATTCCGGCTTCTGCTGTATGCGACATATTGATGGGAAATGAAGTGGAGAAAGCCAGCTGGAGCTTCATTGTATGGGAATCACGTTTTCCCCAGTGTATTACGGCCCTGCTCTGCGGGGCGGCTTTGTCTGTGTCCGGACTGATGCTGCAAACCGTCTTCAGTAACCCGCTGGCCGATCCGTCAATACTGGGCATCAGTTCCG
>ULOC01060112.1_pt1 | contig 14375 bp, 13 predicted proteins | sample 1952181 | NCBI WGS metagenome assembly ULOC01 (sample SAMEA4835592, study PRJEB28245) | human gut metagenome | biome: gut microbiome; material: fecal sample | place: Denmark | collected 2008
TAAACGCTCTTTTAATCTTTTCATAAAAATATCTTCATTCATAACATTTTTCCTTCTCTATAAAATCCGCTATATTTACTCTGCAACTGATAATATTGTACCATTTAGCTGATGATTATTACAACATTTACATTAATCCAGATAGGAATTTACTCTGCTTTCTTTCCTTTTACATTAACTATGCAGATTCCTATACACACTAATACTAACGCTATTAATGCATTTATTCCAAGCTCTCTGCTTCCTTCTCCAAGCCACCATGCTGAAAGAAGCACGCCGAATACAGGGTTGGTGAAACCGAAGATTGCCACCTTAGATACCGGGTTGTGCTTTAACAGTATTCCCCATATTGAGTAGGCTACGGCTGATATGCATGCGAGATAGAATAACATGAGTATTGCTGATACTGACACGTGTGTAATTCTACCTCCCATCACAAGTCCTAATATAATCATTACTATTCCACCGAATATGAACTGATAACCGCTCAACATTACCGGATTGTCTTTCTTTGAATAGTTCTTCATAAGGCATGATGAAAATGCATATGACAACGCACATAAGAACAGACTTCCGTCACCCATAATGCTTAAGTTCATGTCGATTTTCTGTCCATTCATGCTGACTACGATAACACCTGCAAAGCCAATCACACAACCGATAAATTTCTTCAGATTCAGCTTTTCCTGTCTGAATATAATTGTCGATACAAGTATTACGAAAAATGTGTTAGAACCATTTATTATTGACGCTTTCACTCCGCTATTATGTGCAAGTCCGATATAGAAGAATATGTACTGCAGAATTGTCTGGAACATTGCCAGTTTTACAATGTTTGGTACACTTGATTTCGTTGGAAGCAGCATTTTTCTGTTAAGAATACTTCCAATTAAGATTGTAAGCACTCCTGCAAAAACAAATCTTGTTCCTGCAAATAATACCTGTGTCCATGTTTCACTTGACGGTATCTTAAACAGCGCATATCCTAATTTGATACAAGGCGATGCGCTTCCCCAAAGGAATGTACACACAAGTGCAAGGGCGCACACCACCCATGTTTTCTGTAAAAAATCTTTTTTCTCGTTTGTTTTTTCCATGATTAATCTCCTGTTTTTCTAATATTATTGCTAATTATAATGTCATTCATAATCTGACAGGTTTTCTCCCTGACATCTGCCATTTCCATATAATCTGAAAATCTTTTTGCAACATCTTCTATATACGATATTATTGCATCACATTTTCTCTTGCTTACTCCCATGTTTATTCCACATTTTATCAAATCATCATAACTTATATCTGAACTTTTTCCATTTATAAGCATCTGATGTGCTTTCAACCACATATTGCTGCTGTCATATGCAAATGTGACATCATATGCTGGTGACAATCTCCAAACACCATTCTTATCCATCAGAAAAGAAACATTTTTTACATGATCATCCTGATTAATCAGAATAACATTAAAAACCATTCTTCTATAAAATTGTTCCACATCTGAATATGGTATACCTAGTCTATTCATATAATATGCTGCCTGTTCATAACTGCATAATCCCGGAATATTGTAATCTATATGTGAAATTGCTCCTAATGTCTGCATATGAATTTTTTTATTATTGTTCCTATCGAAACGTTTAGTTATAAAATGTGCATATCCGGCATCTTCAAGCAGACGGCATTCATTCATAATTACCCCCGCTGCTTTTGCCATAAGATAATATCCGTATTCTATTCTTGTATATTCTACTGAATCTTCCAGATTATGATCCCCATTTTTAGATACTCCATCAAACTTCATAAGCCAGTATTCAAATCCATCACCAGCATTAATCTGTCCACTTTTTATTTCTCCCGTATCTTCATTCCATGCAATCAGCGCCTTTGCTCTTGCACCACCTGCAGATGTTCCCAATAGCACAAGCTGGCTATATCCAACATTATCTTTCAGATTAATCAGCTTATCTTTTCTATCAGATAATACATCAGATGCAAACTCTACCATTTTCGATATATTAACATCCTCTATTGTACTGTCAAACGGACTTGTTGCTGGTATATATTCTAATGCACCCATACCTCTTTTTCCTGTATAGCACAGTCTGTCTATAACATTAAATTCACTAATTGATTTTCCCTGCTCAGCCAGCCATCTGTCTATAATTTTATTACCAAATTTATCTGGAAGTGAATCCGCTACCAATCCAGGTGCTCCATGAAATGCTGTCCTTGCAAGTTCCGGAAATTCATACACTCTTTCTGATAATGGCATATGTATAGGTGATACCTCAATATTACTCTTTAAAAAATCTTTATCATATTCAAATGCAACAACCCCATTTGCTTCATTCATATGAATTATTCCAATTCTTGTGCCCCAAAGCATTACCTCCGCTGTATTTATCATTCATCTTCCCCCCATTTAAATCCAGTATCTGCTTTTCTTTTTGCAGATGCTCTCTGCCTTGTTTTAACATTTTTCAAATAAGATGATGGCCGGTTGTTCATATCTGGTATCACATTCACGAAATTATTCATAAGCTCCATCGCATTCATTAATTTCATAAAATTAACAAGACTTATATCTTCTCCACTTTCAAACCGAGTAATACTTCTTAATGAAACGCCTGATTTATCCGAAAGTTCTTTCTGTGTTAATGGATAACTTATCCTATATGCCTTAAACCTGATAACAACTTCCTCATAATCACTAATCATAATTAAACATCTCCAAATCCATAAATCCTATATATCTTATTCAAATGTTTTTTGTATTGTATCACATTTGCAATTAATTAGCAATATATGGCGTGTTAAGTCATATTTTAACACTTAATACGCCATATATTGCTAGTTATTTTTTATTTTGTGCGGCAGTCGTACCCGAAGAATTTTTCTTTTGAACATCTGGCTGTTAAAAGGTATCACCGGATAAATGTAGCTTTTTCCTGATATTGTCCTGTTAAAGCATACAAGCACTATTGCAAATATGACTCCTGCCAGAAGTCCGATTCTTCCAAAGAACTGCACCAGAATCAGATTGACTATTCTTATGAATTTTAATGCATATCCCATCTCAAAACTTGCCTGTGAGTAAGTTCCAACCGTTACAACTGCCATATAAAGAAGCGATTCTGAATTAAACCACCCGGACTCCACAGCGTATTCTCCCACAACAATACCGGCAAGAATACTCAAAGGTGTCGACAGCATTCCTGGCGTATTGACCGCCGCCAGCTTAAGCCCGTCAACTGCAAGTTCAAGAATAAAAAGCTGCAATATAACCGGAACCGTTATATCCTCACTTATCGTTATGAATTTCAACCATTCAGGCACCCACTGTGGATTGCTTTCAAGCAAAAGCCACACAGGTGTAAGAAAAACAGTCAGCAATGTAAAGAAAAACCTCGACAGTCTTATATAAGTTCCTATCATTGGCGAAAAATTAAAATCATCTGCTTCTTCTATTATATCAAATACATTTGTTGGAATTATCATTACTGCAGGTGATGTATCTACCATAATAACTATATTTCCATCAAAAAGTGCTGCTGCAGCGGTATCGGGTCTTTCGGAATATTTATACTTAGGAAACGGATTAATCCATTTTCCCTTAAACATACATTCCGCAAGGCTCTCTATATTCATAGTGAGCGCCTCAACCTCTATGCTGCTTATCAGATTCTCAATTCTTTCAAGCAGCTTCTTATCAACCTTATCATCAATATAGCACACAGCAACATCTGTCCTGGAGCGTTCCCCTACAGTATACATTTCCATTGAAAAGCGGCTATCCCTTATTCTTCTTCTTAAAAGTGCCGCATTGCACACAAGTGTCTCAACAAATCCGTCTCTTGAGCCACGCAGAACCTTGTCTTTGTAAGGCTCTGTAACTGAACGCATCGGATAAGTGCGGCAGTCAATAAGTATACATTCATCAAAGCCATCTATTATCATGACTGTCTGTCCTGAAAGAAATGCCTTCTCCACTTCGTCGTAATGTCCGTTTTTTTCAATCTCTGTATACGGCATTCCGACTTCTAAGAATGTATCTATATCCTTTATGTCCGATTCTTTCAATGAATAAAAAAACTGCACCAGTTTTTCAATTGTTTCTTCCTGTACGAATCCATCTATAAAGTAAAAATGTGTTCTCTTCCCACCTATTAATACATCTCTTTGCAGAATGTCAAAATTCCTGTCCACTCTTAACTTTTCATTCATCATGCGGACATTCATGTCTATGTTAGTTGTAAAATCAGTCATGCTTACTCCTTTCACCAGCACATTTTCACCCACACTTTAAAGCACCTTTCAATATCCCATATTGCCGCTAAATCCCTTCAAAGCACGAAAAGGGCAGGACTTACGCCCTGCCCTTATAGAATGTCCACATTTGACACATTTATTCTGCTATTAGTTCTCAAAAAGTGATGTTGAGTAATATCTGTCGCCGCTGTCCGGAAGCAGTGCAACGATTGTCTTGCCTTCGTTCTCTGGTTTCTTAGCCCACTCGATTGCTGCATAAAGTGCTGCACCTGCCGATATTCCAACCAGAATTCCCTCTGTGTGTGATATCAATCTGGCATACTCGAATGCGTCATCATTATCAACTGGAACTACGCTGTCATATATCTTAGTATTAAGAATTTCTGGAACAAAGCCTGCTCCAATTCCCTGAATCTTATGTGGTCCCGGCTTGCCCTGTGAAAGTACCGGTGAAGTTGCAGGCTCAACTGCAATTATCTCAATCTTGTCATTCTTAGACTTAAGATATTCACCAACGCCTGTAATTGTTCCGCCTGTACCAACACCTGCAACAAATGCGTCAACTTCTCCATCCGTATCATTCCATATCTCTGGACCAGTTGTTCTTCTGTGTGCTTCCGGATTAGCAGGATTAACAAACTGTCCTGCAATCATGCTGCCTTCAATCTCATTCTTTAATTCTTCTGCCTTCGCAATAGCTCCTGTCATTCCCTTGTAACCAGGAGTAAGTACAATTTCTGCACCATATGCCTTAATTATATTTCTTCTTTCAACACTCATAGTCTCTGGAAGAACTATTATTGTTCTGTAGCCTTTTGCTGTTGCAATAGCAGCAAGTCCGATTCCTGTATTGCCAGATGTGGGCTCAATAATTGTTGCACCGGGCTTAAGAATACCTTTCTCCTCTGCATCTTCAATCATTGCCTTGGCAACTCTGTCCTTAACGCTTCCTGTTGCATTAAAATATTCAAGCTTAACAAGTACTCTTGCCTTAAGTCCAAACTTCTCTTCAATATGTCCGACTTCTACAAGTGGTGTGTTACCTATTAAATCTGCTGCTGATTTATATATCTTTCCCATACAATCCTCTTTTCTTGTGGTATTATTCCACATTTTCTAATATCAATTCATGAATCAGGTGTTATGTATATGTAGTACATAAACATACTATGTTTATATGTTATTATAGGGCAATGATTCTGATTTGTACAGTACTTTTTTATTTTTCTTTTTTAAATCATGTGTATTCCGCTCTCCAGCTTCTCGTTTTTGACTTCATCCGTGCCTCTCTCCGCTCTAACGTCCAATTCACGCTTCCGGCTTCCCCGCTGACTTCTTAATCGCTTCCACCAGCCCGCTATAGCTATGCTCACAAGCTTCAATTATCCTATTCTCTTTCACGCCCGCCTCAACAAGCTTTTTGCTGCAGGCGGGACCAATGCTATACACTGGGACTTCACCTGATTCACCAAGCTTGTCAATCAGCCATTTTATTCTCTCACCGCTGATGCCACTGGTAACAGCTATTCCAGAAACATCACTAAAATCTTTCATTTCGTACTCTGCATATGTATCAACATATTCATTCCTGTATACTGGAATCTTAATCAGTTCTCCGTAATCTTTCATAGCTTCTTCAAGTAAACTGCTTGTTACCTCAGCACACAGATATACAACCTTCCCGGCTGCAATATTCATCAGACTCTTTCCAAGCTCCAAGCCCGCAGCTTGTAAAGAAACAAAATCAGCTTCAAGACCGCATGTTGTTCTTAAAGCTTCCTGTGTCTTTTTGCCGACTACCGCAATCTTAACACCAGCAGGAAGTTCACACTCCCCCATATTATAAGCAAACCCAGCCACAGCATTTTTACTTGTAAACACAAGCCACTGTGCATCTTTTATCTGTGTCTCAAAATCTTTAATCTTTATGTATTCAATCCTGCCAGTTACTATTTTTTCGCAGAAAAACCCCTCCTTTGCAAGTAATTCTGCAAGGGAAGGGCTTTCATCGTACATCTGTCCATTTTCAATATATGTATATATGTATTTACCCACAATCTACTCCAATCCTAGCATACGGGCTGCTTCGTGACCAACCGCCTCGCTGTCAGTTCCTGTAACTTCAATTCTAAGAATCCTGCTGCAATCATCATTGCCAAATAACACAACCATTCGAAGGTCACCGTTATCCTTTGTCACACAGTGTGCGCCAACCGGGGCATGACAGCCGCCGCCTGTTAATCTTAAAAATGTTCTTTCAGCAACAGCTTCTCTATCAGAATTATCATCTGACAAAGCATTTATCTTATCAAGAAGTTCTGTATTCACCTCTGCAGTCTCAATCGCAAGAACTCCCTGTGCCGGTGCCGGAATAACAACCTCCGGGTCAAGATACTCTGTTATCTCAGATGATCTGCCAAGTCTGTTAAGTCCTGCTGCCGCAAGCACAATTCCATCAAGTCCGTATGAATCGTCCATAAGTTTGTTAATTCTTGTATCAACATTTCCCCTGATAGCAGTAAACTGGATATCAGGACGCAGCATTGCAAGCTGGCATGCACGCCTGAGGCTCCCAGTGCCTATAACCGCACTAGAAGGAAGTTCTGAAAAACTTCCTGCAGTCTTTAATATAAGTACATCTCTGCAATCCTCTCGTTTCCACGCCTTTGCAAATGTAAGTCCAGTCTCACATTCAGCCGGCATATCCTTCATGCTGTGAACCGCCATATCAATGCTGCCTGAAAGAAGTTCTTCCTCAATCTCCTTTACAAAAAGCCCCTTAGTTCCAATCGCAGCAAGCGGCTTATCCGTAACCTTGTCACCTGTTGTCTTAATTATAACAAGTTCAAATGTATCCTCAGGATACGCCTCTTCCATTCTTCTCTTAACATATTCCGACTGGACAAGTGCCAGCTTCGAACCTCTCGTTCCTATTCTGTAATGCATAATCCTCCCTACAAGCCAAACAGTCTCTCAACCATATCTTTATACTGCTGCTGTTCATTTTCTTCCACATTTTTCAATTCTTCAATCGGTTCTTTTAACAATCTGTGTAATGACGACTTAAGAATCTTCTTTAAGATTACCCTGTCATGGTCTGAAAGGTCAATCTTGCGGTTAAGATAATCATAGCTGTCCTGTACTATCTCATCACATTTTTTGCCAAGCGACTGGATAGTTGTATCCATTCTGCTTGATGTGAGCCATTTCTTTGTTTCCGCTATATACTCATCAATCACGCACTGGCTTTCCTTTAGCAAATGTGCCCTCTCATTCTGATTAGACTTCACAATCCTACCTATCCTGTCAAGGTCAATAAGAGTAACTCCACAAATGTCACCTGCAGATTTTTCTATATCTCTTGGTGCAGCAAGATCAAGAAGTGTCATCTTTTTACCCCCTGATAATTCAGCACATTTAATCACCAGATGAGGTGATGAAGTCGCTGAGACAACCATATCACTGCTTTTAAGTGCTTCTGTTTTCTTATCATATGCAATAACCTGAATATCTGGAAACTCCTTAAGCAACGCCTTCGCATGCTGATAAGTTCTTGAACACACTGTTACATCAGCGCCATATTCTGCCAGATATCTTATGGCAAGAGCCGCGGTTTTGCCGCTTCCTATAACGAGTGCATGCTTTCCTGATATGCCACATACTCTGTCTAACTCCTGAATACCGACATAGCATACAGATACTGGTTTTTCACTTACCTTGTACTCTGTCTTAATCCGCTTTGCACAGCTTACCGCTTCTCTTACTATATAATTAAGCTCTTTCCCGCTGTGTCCAAGCGTTCTTGAAAGGTCTGCCGCATCCTTTAACTGGCCTAGTATCTGATCCTCTCCAAGCACCATGCTTTCAAGTCCGGCGGCTATACAAAACAGATATACCAGTGCTTCTTCACCACATTTGACACCGGATAATTTAGTATCAGTAAGTCCAAAATAATCATTGAATAAATCGGACATCACTTGTACAAATGTTTCATCCTCATACAGATAAAACACTTCGCATCTGTTGCATGTTGAAAGGCACATGCACTGGTTCACACCTGCTTCCTCTGCCTGCTGCATAAAGTCTGCTATCCCGCTGTCTGTGAATGTAATCTTATCCCTTACTGAAAGGTCTGTATTCTTATAATTAATTCCTACGTATCCTAACTGCATCTGTATTCCCACTTACTATCCGAATTATTTCCTGAAGAATTCTTCCATAACCTCTATTGTACGGTTGATATCCTCATTAGTGTGTGCGTCTGATACAAACATTGCCTCAAACTGTGATGGTGCAATGTATATTCCGTTATCAAGCATATGTCCAAAGTATTCTGCATACTTCTTAGTGTCTGACTTTACTGCACTGTCATAATCTACTACTGCATCTGGTGTAAAGAATATGCTCATAAGTGAACCAATCTGATTAACCGATACCCTTCCGGCTCCACATTTTCTTACACTGTCAGCAATACGCTTTGTCTTAGTCTCAAGTCTGTCGTATATATCCTTATTATCTCTTAAGATTCTCAAAGTCTCTAAGCCTGCTGCTGTTGCAATCGGGTTACCAGACAATGTTCCTGCCTGATATACAGGACCGTCAGGACTTACCATTCGCATAATGTCAGCACGTCCGCCATATGCGCCGACTGGCATACCCCCACCTACAATCTTTCCAAGAGTTGTAAGGTCTGGCTTTATGTTAAAGTACTCCTGTGCTCCGCCAATTGAAAGTCTGAAGCCTGTTATTACCTCATCAAATATAAGAAGACTTCCATTCTCCTTAGTTATGTCTCTTAAGAATTCAAGAAATCCATGTCTTGGAAGCACAACTCCCATGTTAGCTGCAACTGGTTCAACTATTACCGCAGCTATTTCATCTTTATTGTTATCAAAAAGCTCCTTCACAGAATCGCAGTCATTGTACTCTGCTACAAGTGTATTCTTAGTGTAATCAGCAGGAACTCCTGCACTGTCCGGAACTGATGTTGTAAGTGCTGCTGAACCGGCTTTTACCAAAAGTCCGTCAGAATGTCCATGATAACAGCCTCTGAACTTAATTATCTTGTCTCTTCCGGTGTAGCCTCTTGCCACACGGATTGCACTCATAACAGCTTCTGTTCCTGAGCTTACAAGACGGCTCACCTCCATTGTAGGAATAAGCTCATATATAAGCTCTGCCATCTCAACTTCTCTCTTGGTTGGTGCACCATATGTAAGGCCTGCTTCCGCAGCTTCCTTAACCTTTGCAATTACTCTGTCATGTGCATGGCCTAATATTCCCGGTCCCCATGAACATATGTAGTCAATCATTTCATTCCCATCTACATCAGTAATTCTGTCTCCCTTGGCAGAAGCTATGAATCTTGGCACTCTGTCAACTGCCTTGTATGCCCTGACAGGGCTGTTTACACCACCCGGCATATGTTTTACTGCTCTCTCATATAAATCATTTGACATCTCTTCATTCATAAAACCAGCTCCTCCTGCTTAATTTAATTCTGCTAAAAATGTTACTCTTCCTTTAACCATTTTGCCACATCTATAGCATGATATGTAATTATCATCTTAGCTCCGGCTCTCTTAAAGCCTGTCATATTCTCCATTACAATCTTCTTCTCATCAATCCAGCCATTCATTGCTGCTGCCTTAACCATCGCGTACTCACCGCTTACATTATAAGCGACAATTGGAATATTGAAGTTAAGCGCTATCTCTTTCATAACGTCCATATATCCGAGGGCCGGCTTTGCAATAATCATGTCTGCACCTTCTAATATGTCTTCTTCAACTTCCCTTAACGCTTCTTTTCCATTAGCCGGATCCATCTGATATGTCTTTCTGTCACCAAATCCCGGTGCTGAATGTGCGGCATCCCTGAACGGTCCGTAATATCCTGATGCAAATTTGGCACTGTATGAACATATAGGAATATTAACCAGTCCTGCCTCATCAAGTGCATTTCTGATTGCCTCAACTCTCTTATCCATCATGTCACTCGGTGCAATTATATCTGCCCCCGCTTTTGCATAAGCAACTGACGCCTTTGCAAGAAGCGGCAGTGTCTCATCATTTAATATAACGCCATCTTTTACAAGTCCGCAGTGTCCATGTGATGTGTACTCACACAGGCACACATCAGCCATGATAACAAGCTCTGGATAAGCATCCTTAATAAGGCGGATTGCCCTGCACACAACACCTTTCTCGTCATATGCCTCACTTCCGACCTCATCTTTATGTACAGGTATTCCAAAAAGCAGAATTCCCTTAATTCCAACCTCTACAGCACGTCCGATTTCTTCAAGAACATGGTCAAGCGAATACTGACATATTCCTGGCATTGATGGTACTTCCTGTATTACATCGTTCTCCTCCGTAACAAATACAGGGTATATAAGCTCGTCCACCCTTACATGATTCTCTCTTACCATATCTCTTAATGTCGCATTCATTCTTAATCTTCTTGTTCTGTCCATGATTATCATCTTCCTTCCAACGTTTCCTATATAATAGCATTGCATATAAACATTGTAAACTGGTATGTTATGTTCTACTATGTATCTTAACCATTCTTGCATACTCACCATCAAGCTTCATAAGCTCCTCGTGAGTTCCTCTCTCCTTGATGCCCTCGTCAGTAAGCATCAGGATTTCCTCCGCATTTTCAATAGTTGTAAGTCTATGTGCTATTACAAATGTGGTTCTGTTCTTAGCCAGCTTCTCAAGTGATTCCTGTACAATCTGCTCACTCTCATTATCAAGTGCTGATGTCGCCTCATCAAATATAAGAATTGGAGGATTCTTTAAGAATACTCTTGCAATTGACAGTCTCTGCTTCTGACCTCCTGACAATTTGACTCCGCGTTGTCCGATATCTGTGTCGTATCCGTTCTCAAAGCTCATAATAAAATCATGCGCATTTGCAAGCTTTGCCGCTTGAATTACTTCTTCGTCTGTAGCATCTGGCTTTCCATATCTTATGTTCTCTTTAATTGTACCCATAAACAGATACACATCCTGCTGTACAACTCCAATATGGTCACGCAGGCTTTTAAGCGTAACATCTTTGATATCTGTTCCGTCAATCTTAATCGAACCGCCCGTCACCTCATAAAATCTTGGAATAAGCGAGCAAAGTGTTGTCTTTCCAACTCCCGAAGGACCTGCAAGTGCAACATATTCTCCCGGTCTTACTGACAGATTAACCCCCGAAAGCACCTCGTCCACGCCGTCCTTATATCTGAATGACACATTTTCAAATGTTATTGCACCCTTCACATCAGTAAGCTCCTTTGCGTCAGGCTTATCAGCTATTTCCGGCTCTACTGAAAGAATCTCTAAGAATCTTTCGTAACCCGAATAGCCATTCTGGAACTGCTCTGTGAAATCAATAAGCACCTTAACTGGCTCCGTAAATATATTTATATACAGTAAAAATGTAACGAAATCCGTAATATTTACCCAGCCCTTTGCAATTCCAATACCGCCTGCTGCAATTACAATTACATTTATCATTGTTGTAAATGCAGTAAGTCCTGCATTGTACATTCCCATATAATGATAGCTGTCTCTCTTAGATTCAAGGAACAAGTCATTGCCTTTCTTAAATTTCTCACATTCAATATCTTCATTTGCAAATGACTTGACAACCCTTATTCCAGACAGATTGTCCTCTATCTGTGCATTTATCTCACCTATTCTTACCCTGTTTCTCTTAAATGCCCTCTTCATGCGCTTGTTAAGCACATACGCGAATACAAGCATGAACGGAATCAGAACAAATGCGGCAATCGTAAGTCTTAAGTCAATCGAACTTAATATGCATAATGCACCAATTATCTTAATTAGTGAAATAGTTATATTCTCTGGTCCATGATGCAAAAGCTCTGTAATATCGAATAAATCTGATGTTATTCTTGACAATAACTGCCCAACCTTCTGGTCATCATAGAATGAATATGACAGCTTCTGATAATGATTGAATATCTCTGCCCTCATATCGTACTCAATCTTTGCGCCCATTACATGTCCATAATTAGATATATAGTAGTTGCAGCCCCACTGTATCAGTACAAGCACAAACAGTACTCCAACAATAATCATAATTCTTGAAAGTGCTTCATTGGCACTCATATATGCGACCTTTGATGTAATGAACCTTACAACAAGTGGTATCACAAGTGCCACCGCTGCTGACATCATTGCCAGTATCATATCAAGTATAAATGTGCCTAAATACGGCTTGTAGTATTTAGCCAGCTTCTTAAGATTCTCTTTCATAATCTTCTCCTGTTTTCTATATTTAATCTTCTTCAATTCCTGCCCGATATTATAGCATAAAGTAAGACAATGAAAAAGTATATAAAATGTCCGGCATGCAATTCATTTTAAATCACATGCCGGACATTTTTAACCTTATATATTCTATTATAAATTGTACGTTCTTCTATATCGCAACTTCTAAGTCACATTTTCAATACCTCTATCCGGCTACTCGCTCACAAGTTCTGCTTTCTGTGCCTTAGCTCCTCTGCCTGCTCCGTTAATTGCAAGATATAAAAGCCCTATTCCAATAAATATAAGCAACAGAACCACAATCATATACACAACTCCAATTCCTAGAGATTCAGACCCCATCTGGCTTAAATCCCAGCCAAACCAGCCTGTCGGCGCTGCATAATTAAGGAAGTTATAAGGTGCTGTCATTGTATCATACCATCTTACTCCAAGTGCAGCCAGTATGTATACGAATGCAACATAGCAAAGTGGTGGAATAACTGCATATATTGCATATATTTTCTTTGCCGAAAATCCCTTATCAAACATAAGGAAATCTGCAATTGCAAACACCGGGCCAATTAAATGTACTCCAAGACTTCCCGCATATTTATTAAGATATGCACCAATCAGTCCATTCTCTGAAGTCGGTCCAAGAATAATCATATACACCAGACATGTCAGTGTAATCGAAAGTGTCATAAGGAATTTAAGAATATAAAGCCCATTGCTCTTATAATCCTTTTCCTTAGTAAGCAGTATAACATCAAGCACAATAAACACCGCCAGCACAATATCAAGTGCCACATTAGACAGCGTTGTAAAAAATGTAAATGACTTAATACTGTCAATCGTAAACACAAGACCATACACTGAAGCAATCAGTGATATTACCTTAAAAATAATACTTGTAATCAATTTTTGCCTGTTAAAAACATTAGTATTCAATTTGAGCCTCCAATTATTTTGATTTTCAAATTATAATACATATTAGTTTGATTATCAAGTTATTTATACAAAGTATCAATATATTCTTTCAGTTTATCATATGATTCTTCATCTACTTTATAATCTGCTCCATTCCATGTAACTTTTCCAGCAAGTACAATCGTATTTGCCACCCCATCTTTATAATATGTAATGCAATATCCCCAACCATTAGCCTGTGGGAATTTCTTTGCCTTAAGATTCATATTCTTTACCAGGCTGCTTATCTGCATTCTCTGTTCCTCATTCGGTGTTATAGTCTTTCCTGTACCACCAGACATTATTGTCATCTCATTAAAGCCGCTGATATCAATATTAACTACCTGTTTTGATGTACTGCCTATCAGATACACTGCAATCCCCACAACTGCCAGTGCAGCAATAATCGCTGCTATAGCTTTTCCGCTTATTTTCTTCTTCATAAGATACCTCCTATCTTCTCTCTGTTTCATAGATCAGCCTGTTACTCTTTCTTGTTCCTTTTGGACTTCCTCCGTGGCTTCCACCGCGTCAATGTCCAATCCGCCACTATTTCTCACTCCTTTTGGACTTCCTCCGTGGCTCACTCCGCTTCAACGTCCAATCTACCTCTCTTTCTCGTTCCTTTTGGACTTCAACCTGTCTCGCAACCGCTTCAACGTCCAATCCGCCTCTCTTTCTCGTTCCTTTTGGACTTCAACCTGCCTTCACTCTGCTTCAATGTCCAATCCGCCACAGCTTTTCTTTTCTTCTACATATATATACGAATCCCTCTCTCAAAAAGTTTAACTTTACACCCTTACTTCCCACAATTTTCCCATCTTCTCCCCACCACAAAAAACTCCCGCAGGGACAAGCCCT
>ULOC01008586.1_pt1 | contig 14143 bp, 10 predicted proteins | sample 1952181 | NCBI WGS metagenome assembly ULOC01 (sample SAMEA4835592, study PRJEB28245) | human gut metagenome | biome: gut microbiome; material: fecal sample | place: Denmark | collected 2008
ATCGGACGAGATAGGAGGCGAGTTCTGGAGTTTTGGCGATTTGGGGAATATCGAGAACCGTGCCGCCTCTTCCTGTGGACATATCTATGGAAAGCAGAAGATTTCGGCCGAATCGTTCACCAGCGGAGGGACGCCTTTCAGTTGTTATCCTGCCATGATGAAACAGCGTGGTGACCGTTTCTTTACGGAAGGAATCAATAATACGTTGTTGCATGTCTATATCTCGCAGCCATCGGAAGAACGGGAACCGGGGATGAACGCCTGGTTCAGCAGCGAATTCAACCGGTTGAACACTTGGTATCCGCAGATGGATTTGTTTACATCCTATCTGAAACGTGTCAACTATATGTTGCAACAAGGTTTGAATATTGCCGATGTCGCTTATTTCATCGGCGAAGATGCTCCCAAGATGACCGGTATTGTAGAACCGGAACTGCCGAAAGGCTACCAGTTCGATTATATCAATGCCGAGGTGATCGAGCGCGACCTCTTTGTCAAAGACGGTTTGCTGACGCTGCCTCATGGTACGCAATACCGAATACTGGTACTTCCGAAGCTAGAGACCATGCGTCCCGAACTGCTTGCCAAGATCGGGAAACTGATCGAAGACGGGGCGGTTGTCTTGGGGCCTGCTCCGAAACGTTCGCCGAGTGGCGAATCTTTTCCGATGGCTGACAGGCAGGTTAAGAAATTGGCCGACGAATTATGGGGCGGTCTGGACGGGCGGAGCGTGAAGGCAGCTAAAAGAGGAAAAGGAGAGTTGTTGTTGGGTATGACGATGGAAGAGGCCTTGAAGCATATCGGTTGTGTACCGGACTGCGGATTGCCGGCGGATGCTCCGGTTCTCTACGGACACCGTTCTGCTGGAGATGCTGAGATCTATTTTGTCTCCAATCAGAAAGACGAGACAGTTGAGATCAGTCCTGAATTCCGTATCCGTTCAAGGCAACCGGAGTTATGGGATGCGGTAACCGGCCGTATTCGTACGCTTCCTGCTTATGAAGAGACAGCTACGGGGACAGTTGTTCCTTTGAAGTTGCATCCTTATGAGAGTGCTTTTGTCGTGTTCCGCCGGCCGGCCGTAAAGGCTGAGGGAACAGGTTTGGAACTGAACTATCCGGTTCCGCAGACGCTTGTTCGCCTGGATGCTCCTTGGAGAGTCTCCTTTGAGGAAAAGAGAAGAGGTCCGGCAAGCCAGACTTTTGTCCACCTGGAAGATATCAGCAAGAACGAGAATCCCGATATCCGCTATTATTCCGGTACGATTTGGTACGAGACGGAATTTAAATTGAAAAAGAAGCCGGAGGGCGAATTGTATCTGAATCTGAACGATGTCGGTGTAATGGCAAAAGTGAAGATCAACGGTCGGTATGCCGGTGGTGTCTGGACGGCTCCCTACCGGGTAAATGTTTCGGATTTGGTTCGGAAAGGGAAGAATAAAGTCGAGATAGAGGTCGTTACCACTTGGATGAACCGTTTGATCGGTGATAGCGGTTTGCCGGAGTCCGAACGAAAAACCTGGACACCCTGCAATAGCTGGAAGCCTGCCGATACGTTGCAGAAATCCGGCCTGATCGGCCCCGTTTATATAGAATGTGTAAATTGATTGTTTCCGAATGTGAATGTCAAACGTTTACTTGGCAAAACGGCAATCCTTTTTTACCTTTGCGATGTTTATATTGGGTACGGATTACACAGATGTGTAATCCGTGTCTATATGTCAGGCTGATAAATCATCATTATGTCCGAAAACAATTCTATATTCATCAAGGGAGCTCGAATCAATAACCTGAAAAATATCGATGTCGAGATTCCCAGAGATAAACTGGTCGTTATAACCGGCCTTTCCGGTAGTGGAAAATCATCATTGGCATTCGATACGTTGTATGCGGAGGGGCAGCGTCGCTATGTGGAGAGCCTTTCGGCCTATGCACGCCAGTTCTTGGGGCGTATGAGTAAGCCGGAGTGCGACTATATCAAAGGCATTCCCCCTGCCATCGCTATCGAACAGAAGGTGAACACCCGCAACCCGCGCTCGACGGTGGGAACTTCTACGGAGATATACGAATACCTTCGGCTCCTATATGCCCGTATCGGGAAAACTATCTCTCCCGTGTCTGGGATAGAAGTGAAGAAACACCAGGTAAGCGATATTGTGAAAGAAGTTTTAGGTTACCCTGCCGGAACACGCTTTGCCGTATATGCTCCTGTCGTCCTGCCGGATGGACGTGGCATCAAGGAGCAGTTGGAAATCTTGCAAAAAGAAGGTTATACCCGTTTGTCCATTGGCGAGACCGTTTACCGTATCGGTGAAGTATTGGCGGATGACACATTGCTTTCCTCCCCGGTGATCGAACTGTTGATAGACCGTCTGGTCGTATCGGATGACAAGACATTGAAAAGCCGTCTTGCTGATTCTGCCGAAACGGCATTTTTTGAAGGGCACGATACCTGTATCATCCGTATCTACACATCCGAAGGAACGGTTGTAAAAGAATATTCCAAGAAATTCGAGGCCGATGGTATGGTGTTCGAGGAACCGACCGATATGATGTTCAGTTTTAATAACCCGTTAGGCGCCTGCCCGACTTGTGAAGGTTTCGGGAAGGTGCTCGGTATCGATGAAAATCTGGTCGTGCCGGATAAAAGCTTGTCTGTTTTCCAGGGAGCGGTAGTTTGCTGGAAAGGCGATGTGATGGGGGAGTGGCTGAAAGAGTTTATTGTGAAGAGCGAGAAATACAACTTCCCGATCCACCGTCCCTATTACGATCTGACACAAAAGGAGAAAGACCTGCTTTGGCACGGTGCCCGCGGGCTGCATGGCATCGATGACTTTTTTAAGTTTGTGGAAGAGAACCTGTATAAGATACAGTATCGTGTGATGTTGGCACGTTATCGCGGAAAGACCGTTTGCCCGACCTGTAAAGGGTCCCGCCTGCGTCCTGAAGCCCTGTATGTAAAGGTAGGGGGAAAGGATATTGCGGAACTGGTTACCCTTCCGATCACGGAAGCAAAAGCCTTTTTCGATAATCTTCGACTTGACGAGAACGAGGCATCCATTGCCAAACGTTTGCTGACGGAGATCACTAACCGCCTGCAATTCCTGTTGGATGTGGGGTTGGGCTATCTGACGCTTGACCGCCTGTCTGCCTCTCTTTCCGGAGGAGAAAGCCAGCGTATCAATTTGGCGACCTCTTTGGGGAGTAGCTTGGTCGGGTCTCTTTATATATTGGACGAGCCGAGTATCGGACTTCATTCGCGCGACACCGATTTGCTGATCAAGGTGCTCCGGCAATTGCAGGCATTAGGCAATACGGTTGTCGTGGTAGAACATGACGAAGAAATTATCCGTGCGGCCGATTACATTATCGATATTGGTCCGAAAGCCGGTCGCTTGGGTGGAGAGGTGGTCTATCAGGGTGATGTGGACGATTTGAAAACCAGTAGCAACAGCTATACCGTCCGGTATTTGACAGGAGAAGACCAGATAGAAGTGCCTCTTTATCGTCGTCCTTGGAATAATTATATCGAGGTGAAAGGCGCCCGTAAAAACAATTTGAAAGGGATCGATGTGAAGTTCCCCCTGAATGTGATGACAGTCGTAACAGGCGTCAGCGGTTCGGGTAAAAGTTCGCTCGTGCGTGATATTTTTTACGAAGGTGTCAAGCATTATTTAGACGAGGCTGCCCGCTTGATGGTTGACTGTTCCGGCTTGGAAGGCGATATGCACATGATCAAAAATATCGAGTTCGTAGACCAGAACTCCATCGGCAAGAGTTCCCGTTCCAACCCGGTGACCTATATCGGGGCCTACGATGAGATCCGTAAACTTTACGGTGAGCAGCCTTTGGCTAAGCAGATGGGCTATTCGGCTGCCTATTTCTCCTTTAATAAGGAAGGCGGACGATGTGAAGAATGTAAAGGAGAAGGAAAGATCACGGTCGAGATGCAGTTCATGGCCGATATCACCCTCGAATGCGAAACCTGCCATGGCAAGCGCTTCAAACAGGATGTACTCGATGTCGAATATCACGGTGCGAGTATCTATGATATGCTGGAAATGACCGTGAACCAGGCGATTGAGTTCTTTGGACAATATCCGGGATCACAGGAAAAGAAGATCGTCAAAAAGCTGAAACCCCTCCAGGATGTCGGGTTGGGGTATATCAAACTCGGACAGACTTCATCCACTTTGTCCGGTGGTGAAAACCAGCGTGTGAAACTTGCTTACTATCTGGGGCAGGAGAAACAGGAACCGACGCTTTTCGTCTTTGACGAGCCGACGACCGGTCTGCATTTTCATGATATCAAGACGTTGCTGAAGGCTTTCAATGCCCTGATCGATAAAGGTCATACGGTTGTCATTATCGAACATAACATGGATGTGATCAAATGTGCCGACTATCTGGTTGATCTTGGCCCCGAAGGAGGAAATGCCGGAGGAAATCTGGTTTGCACCGGAACGCCGGAGGAGGTGGCCATGTGCGAGGCATCTTATACGGGAAAATATTTAAAGGATAAACTCTGATAAAAATGGAGAGGCGTGTTAGTAAAACACGTCTGTTACGATAATTCGAGGAGGGTGTGTCAATTTGATATCACTGGACGCAGATGATGCAGAACACACAGACGAACGCAGATTTATTTTGCTGATAATTAATAATATCTGCGCTCGTCTGCGTTGTCTGCGTCCCATGAATACTGTTTTATTTTTTGCTCTTTTCCTGCTCTGCAACCTGATGAACGCGGTCGGCAACATATTCTACTTTGTCCAAGCCTGCGTCTTTCAGGTTCATCGCTTCTTCTTTTGCCTTTGAAGCGAGGTGGTGGAGGTTTGCGTGGAGGCAACGGAATTTACCATCATCTTCCATTTTGCGGAGTACATAACCTGTGACAACTCCGACTACCATACCGATTAATAAATCTTTCATACCATTACGTTTTTAAATGATTACTACTTTAGTTTTGTTTATTCAAAACAAGAGGTAAATCCGTATTGTTTCGGTTTTTAAAGTATTTATAGGTATTGCGGGATTGTTTAGGTAAAAAATATACGGCAACCCGTTTCTTTCCGCTGAAAGAGGATTGCCGTATAAAAGTTAGGAATAAGGTCTTGGTGATTTCTTCGCGTCTTCAAAATAAGTAATATAAGTGTGTGTTTCTCTTTTCTACAGACAAAGGTAGAAGGGAGATGTTACAAAATTGTTACAGTGGGTGTACAGTCTCGTTAAAATGTTTTACTAAAATAAAGGACTGCTATTGCTGGGTCATTGAAATACTGTATTTTTGTGGGTATAACAATCAAATAAATCAAGACAATATGGCTCAGTACAAACGTATCCTGTTGAAATTAAGCGGAGAATCGCTTATGGGAGGTAAACAATATGGTATAGACGAAGTTCGTCTGAACGAATATGCGACGCAGATCAAGGAAATAGCCGAAATGGGTGTCCAGATCGGAATTGTGATTGGTGGCGGCAATATCTTCCGCGGCCTGAGCGGGGCTTCCAAAGGCTTCGACCGTGTGAAAGGCGACCAGATGGGGATGCTGGCAACGGTCATCAACAGTCTAGCCTTGAGTTCTGCCCTCGTCGCTCAGGGCGTGAAAGCCAAAGTGCTGACTGCTATCCGTATGGAACCGATCGGCGAGTTTTATAACAAATGGCGTGCGATCGAATTGCTTGAACAGGGCCATGTTGTGATTATGTCGGGCGGTACTGGCAATCCGTTTTTTACGACTGACACAGGTTCTTCTCTGCGTGGTATCGAGATCGAAGCGGATGTGATGCTGAAAGGAACCCGTGTAGATGGTATCTATACTGCCGATCCGGAAAAGGATTCGGCTGCTACCAAGTTCTCGGACATCACCTACGACGAAATCTATACGCGCGGCCTCAAGGTGATGGACCTGACAGCCACCACGATGTGTAAGGAAAACAATCTTCCGATCATTGTCTTCGACATGGATACCAATGGTAACCTGAAAAAGGTGATGAGTGGTGAAAATATCGGAACGCTGGTGCATAATTAATGCTGAAATGGATAACAAACGTATATGGGTGCTTGCGAGTGCCTTGGTGGGTTGTGTCTTTACCTTGAGCGCGCAAGACCTGACAATGAAAATAACGAAGAGATACCTCAATCTGCCGGTTTCGCATCAGGTAGACCGGGCTCTGATGACATTTGATGTGGGAGGGCGGCAAGAGCGGGCGTTCGAGATTCGTTTGGCCTCAGGAAAACCTGACTATTGGGTGTTTTGTGATATGTCTGCCTTGAAGAACAAAGAGATAAAAATATCTTATACTGGGAATAAAACAGGTATAAACAAGATTTATCAAGCGGATGAAATAGCCGGACAAGATAGCTTGTATAAAGAAACCAACCGTCCGCAAATCCACTATACTCAACGTAGAGGATGGAACAACGATCCTAATGGATTGCTGTATTATGACGGTGAATATCACTTGTTCTACCAACATAATCCGTATGAACGCGATTGGGGGAATATGCATTGGGGGCATGCAGTAAGCAATGATTTGATACATTGGGAAGAGCTACCGATCGCCCTGTATCCCGACGAACATGGTACGGTGTTTTCCGGTTCGGCAGTGATCGACTATGACAATACTTCCGGCTTCGGAAAGAATGGTATTCCGGCAATGGTGGCTATTTATACAGCTGACAACCCGGAAAAGCAGGTGCAATGTATAGCCTATAGCCTGGATAAAGGACGCACTTGGACAAAATATGAGGGCAATCCGGTGATCGATTCTAAGGCCAAATGGAACAGTAAGGATACTCGCGATCCGAAAGTCTTTTGGCATAAACCATCAGGTAAATGGGTCATGGTGCTGAATGAGCGCGACGGACATTCCATATACAACTCCGACAACTTGAAAGACTGGACGTTCGAAAGCCATATTACCGGTTTTTGGGAGTGTCCTGAATTATTCGAACTCCCTGTCGATGGGAACAAGGACAATGCCAAATGGGTGATGTACGGTGCTTCCGGGACTTATATGTTGGGTGTGTTTGACGGAAAGAAATTTACACCTGAATCCGGCAAATATTACTATTCGACCGGTTCTATCTATGCTGCCCAGACGTTTACGAATATACCTGAGTCGGATGGCCGTCGTATTCAGATCGGTTGGGGGCGTATCTCTCATCCGGGAATGCCTTTTAACGGGATGATGTTATTCCCGACGGAGTTGTCTTTGAGAACGACGAAAGACGGCATTCGCCTGTTTAGTAAACCGATCGAAGAACTTGACCGCTTGCAGACCTCAGCCGGAAAGTGGAGAGCGCTGACGGCAGATAAAGCAGATGAACTGCTTCGGCAGTATAAGGATGCAAGTACATTGCGTATCCGTACAACCCTCAAATTGTCTCATGCCACGAATGCTGGCCTGAACCTGTTCGGGCAGTCATTACTGGATTACGATATGAATTATAACCGGATCAATGGTGTGTTTTATTCGCCCGAGGACATGACAAGCATGGAAATCACAGCCGATATTATCTTGGATAAAACTTCTATTGAAGTTTATATTGATGATGGGGCTTATTCTTATTCGATGGAGCGTCGGCCGGACTTGAAAAACAGGGAAGGATTCCATTTTTTTGGAAATAATATCGAAGTAAAAGAAATGGAAGTATACACGTTTCGATCCATCTGGGAGTAATTTAGAAAATATAAAATAAGTAAATTAATGAAAGATAGTAAACCTGTTGTTGTCGGTATAGGCGAACTCCTTTGGGATGTGTTGCCAACGGGGAAGCGTGCCGGAGGCGCTCCGATCAATTTTGTATACCATGCTACCCAATTGGGGGCCGAAGGATATGCGATTAGCGCGGTCGGGAATGACGTGTTTGGGACGGAGATCGTCCAGGAGTTGGATAAGAACAGTATCTGCCATTTGCTGGGGACAGTCGAATATCCTACCGGAAGCGTGATGGTGGAGTTGAAAGACGGTATCCCGACCTATACGATTATAGAAGGTGTTGCCTGGGATCATATACCTTTGACTCAGGAAGCCATCGACCTGGTGAAAGAAGCGGATGCCATCTGCTTCGGTACGTTGGCGCAGCGTTCGCCCGAATCGTGTGCGACGATTCATGCGTTACTTTCCTATGCCTGTAAAGAGGCGCTTCGGTTTTTCGATATCAATATCCGTCAGTCTTACTACTCGAAGGAGTTGATCGCCAGTCTGCTGGAAGAGGCGAATGTATTTAAGATCAATGACGAGGAACTCGACCTGATACGTGAAATGTTCTCCCTTTCGGAGGATGAAGATACGGCTTGCCGCCAATTGGTCGAGCGTTACAGCCTGCGCTATATGATTTTGACTGCCGGCAGTCGCTACAGCTCTGTCTATACGGCTGCCGACAAGTCGACGATTCTTACTCCCAAAGTCGAGGTGGCTGATACGGTCGGGGCGGGAGATTCTTTCTCTGGAGCATTCGTTTATTCTATATTAGCCGGTAAATCCTTGCGCGAAGCCCATCAAACAGCTGTCGGGACAGCAGCTTTTGTTTGTACGAAAGAGGGTGCATGGCCTGCTTATCCTAATAAAGACTGATTATGAAAGAGAAACGCTTGTATATAAGGCTGATCCCAGTGATGTTAGTTTTCTTCACGATGGGATTTGTGGATTTGGTAGGAATTGCCTCCAACTATGTGAAGTTGGATTTAGGATTGACGGATTCCGAAGCGAATATCTTTCCTTCTTTAGTGTTCTTCTGGTTTCTGATCTTTTCCGTCCCGACGGGAATGTTGATGAATAAGATCGGACGGAAAAAGACGGTCATGCTGAGCCTGGTTGTTACCTTCGTGTCGTTGCTGATCCCATGTTTCGGCGATGGCTATATGGTGATGTTGGTCTCTTTTTCTTTATTAGGGATTGGGAATGCTTTGATGCAGACCTCTCTGAACCCGCTTCTCTCTAATATTATTACTGAAGATAAGTTGGCGAGTAGTTTGACTTTCGGGCAGTTTGTCAAGGCGATCGCTTCTTTTCTGGCGCCCTATATCGCCATGTGGGGAGCGACGGCGGCGATCCCTTCGCTGGGATTGGGCTGGCGTGTACTGTTTCCGATCTATATGGTGATAGCAATTGTGGCGATTTTACTGTTGGGGGCGACTTCTATCAAGGAAGAGGCACCTGAAGGCAAACCTTCCACATTTGCCGAATGCATTGCCTTATTGGGTAACCCGTTTATCCTGTTGATGTTTGTCGGTATCATGTGTCATGTCGGCATAGATGTCGGCACGAATACTACCGCCCCGAAGATCCTAATGGAACGGTTGGGGATGGACATACATGCGGCAGCGTTTGCAACGAGCCTCTATTTTATCTTCCGTACGGTCGGTTGCCTGACTGGTTCGTTGATCCTGGCCCATTGGACACCGAAGAAATTTTTTGTTGTCAGTGTCGTGTTGATGGTAGCTTCGATGGCAGGTTTCCTTTTGTTCGACAGCAAGGCTCTGCTATATGTCAGCATCGCTTTGGTCGGATATGGCAATTCGAACGTCTTCTCCATCCTTTTCTCTCAGGCTTTATTGTCGATGCCCCAACGGCAGAACGAAGTATCCGGCTTGATGATTATGGGACTTTTCGGTGGAACGGTTTTTCCGCTCTTGATGGGCTTTGCTTCTGATGCTCTTCATTCGCAGACAGGCGCCTTGCTGGTTTTGGCAGTCGGAGTGTTTTACCTGCTTTTCCTTTTTACAAAGCTGAAGTAGTCCCAGCGGTTCGGGAATAACATATTTCCATAAACAGTTTGCCAAAAAGAAAAACTTTACTATTTTTGTTTGCCTAACAAACAAAGAAAACAAAAATATACAATCACTTATGGCAGATATAAAACAGTATGTAAAGGCGGCAGAAGAGAAGATGACCTTTGCGATCGAATATTTGGATGAACAGTTGTCTCATATTCGTGCCGGTAAGGCGAATCCGAAAATCTTGGATTGCGTGAGAGTAATGTATTACGGTGCTCCTGTTCCTTTGACAAATGTGGCTACCGTAACTGTTCCGGATGCGAGAACGATCATGATTACTCCTTGGGAGAAGAAGATTATCAAGGATATTGAAAAAGGGATCATGGATTCCGAAGTCGGTATCACTCCTGAAAACAATGGTGAAGTGATTCGTTTGGGTATTCCTCCTCTGACGGAAGAACGGCGTCGTCTGTTGGCTAAACAATCTAAGCAGGAAGCGGAAACTGCTAAAATCAGTATTCGTAACGCTCGCCGTGATGCAATTGAGCAATTGAAGAAGAGCATTAAGACTGACGGAACTCCTGAGGATGTCGAGAAAGATGCAGAAGCAGAAGTTCAGAAGGTCCATGACAAGTATATCAAGAAAGTAGATGAACTCTACGCTGCAAAAGAAAAAGAAATAATGACGGTATAACGAGTTGAGAGTTGAAAGTGGCGGAATAGATCCTTCCTTTCCTCCTTATCTTTCAACTTTCAATTTTCAACTTTCAACTTTCAATTAACATGAGGGGATTGGTTATTAAGAATACGGGTAGCTGGTATACCGTACGTACCGATGATGGTCGCGATATAGAAAGTAAGATCAAAGGAAATTTCCGCCTGAAAGATATCCGTACCACCAATCCTGTTGCGGTCGGAGACCGGGTCGATATTGATATCAATACCGAAGGGACCGCCTTTATCACCAAGATCGAAGACCGGAAGAATTACATCATCCGCCGCGCTTCCAATCTTTCCAAGCAGTCGCATATTATCGCCGCGAACGTAGACCAGGCGATGCTGATCGTGACAGTCAACTATCCGATTACCACTACCGTTTTTATCGACCGTTTTCTTGCTACAGCCGAGGCTTATCGTGTGCCGGTGAAGTTAGTCTTCAACAAAATAGATCGCTATCATGGCGGTGACCGGGAATTATTGGACGATTTGGTCAATCTGTATACGACGATCGGCTATCCTTGCTCTATGCTTTGTGCCCGTACCGAAGAGGGCTTGGATGTGTTGAGAGAAGACCTTAAAGGGAGAATCACTTTATTGTCGGGTCATTCAGGTGTGGGGAAATCAACTATTATCAATAAACTGATCCCAGGTGTCAATCTCCGTACCGGCGATATCTCCGAATACCATAACAAGGGAATGCATACTACCACCTTCTCTGAGATGATTCCTTTGTCGGATGGCGGTTACCTGATTGACACTCCAGGTATCAAAGGTTTTGGCACGATCGAAATGGAAGGTGCGGAAATCGCTCATTACTTCCCTGAAATATTCAAATTCTCCGCTGATTGCAAATTCAATAACTGCTCTCACCGCCATGAGCCGGGCTGTGCCGTCTTGCGTGCCGTAGAAGAACATTATATCAGCGAATCGCGATATAAAGGCTACCTGAGCATTCTTGATGATAAACAGGAGAGCAAGTATAGGGAAGAATATTAGACTGCCGGCAAGCTCATCCCTGTGATCTTGCGGTATAAATCCAATGCATATACATCTGTCATGCCGGAGATATAATCGAGGACGCATTGTACTTTGCCGTAGACGGTTGGTGCGTTTGTGTCGTACTGTTCCGGGATGCGTTGCAACAGGAGCTTACTGTAGGCATGATCCTGGTTCATGACAGCTTCTGTCAGCGTGTCGATCAAATGACTGAAGATATGGTAACCTGCTAGTTCAATGTCTAAAACTTCTTTGGCGCGGTATATCTTTTTGTAAGCGGTTTTTGAGCAGGTGTCGTATGCGGCTTTTGCCTGATCGCAAATGTTATCGATAAGCGGAGTGTTGTATGTTCCGCTGAGGATATCCTCTTCGTTTTCGAGGAAGATGCGGGAACATTCGTCAACCAAGAGGCCGATGATACAGGAACGTAAGTAGGCGATCTGTTCGTTGGTATCGTCTACCATCTTCATGACACGGACAATATGGTCGAGGCGTTCCCCTTCGAAAAAATTGAGGAGCAACCGGATGGCTTCTTCCGTTGTTAGGATATGCAGTTTGTAGGCATCCTCGATATCCATGATCTGGTAGCAGATATCGTCAGCTGCTTCCACCAAATAAACAAGCGGATAGCGGACGAACCTATTTGCGTCTTCCGGGTTCCGGCTAATGCCTAATTCGTTGGCAATGCGCAGGTAAGCCTCCTCTTCCGACTGGAAGAAACCGAATTTTCCTTTCTTCCCTGCGTAAACGGAAGAATACGGATATTTGATGATGGAGGCAAGCGTGCTGTATGTCAGGGCAAAGCCCCCTTTGCGGCGCCCGATGAACTGGTGGGTGAGCAGACGCATGGCGTTCGCATTCCCTTCGAAATGAAGAAAGTCTTCATAGCGCCCTCCTTCGTTGAGAATCTTTTCCTGTAACTTTTTTCCGTTACCTTCAGCAAAGTAAGCGGAGATCGCCCGTTCTCCTGAATGTCCGAATGGCGGGTTGCCCATGTCGTGGGCAAGACAGGCGGCTGAGACGATGGAACCTATTTCCGGGAAATTGACGCTTCCGTCGGGATATTTCAGCATCAGGCCTTTGGCGACATTGTTGCCTAATGAGCGTCCTACACAGGAGACCTCTAAGCTATGTGTCAAACGGTTGTGCACGAATATACTGCCCGGTAGGGGGAATACCTGAGTCTTGTTCTGTAAACGGCGGAAAGGGGAGGAAAAGATCAGGCGGTCGTAGTCTCGCTGAAAATCGGTGCGTTCATGTTTGCGTTCGTGATATTCTTCCATTCCGAAACGTTTGCCGGAGAGTAATTGATTCCAGTTCATCTTGTCTTGTTTGCTTAATAGATTAATTCTCCTTTTCCTTGGCGGATGATTTCAAAGTCGTCTGTTGTGCAGTTGATGACGGTCGAGGCTTCCGTACCTCCGTAACCGCCGTCGATGACGATGTCCACTAGGTTTTCATACTTCTCCTCGATCAGTTCGGGGTCGGTACTGTATTCGATGATCTCGTCTTTGTCATGCAAAGACATGGTCAAAATCGGATTTCCGAGTTCCCGTACAAGTGTACGGATGATATTATTGTCCGGCACGCGGATCCCTACCTCTTTTCTGTTCTTGTAGATTTTTGGTAGCTCACTGCTGGTCGGCAAGATGAAGGTAAAGGCGCCCGGTAGGTTTTTCTTCATCAACTTGAAAGCAGCGTTGCTCACTTTGGCGTATTCGCTCAGATTGGAAAGATCATAACAGATAATGGACAGGTTACTTTTCTGCGGGTTGACGCCTTTCAGCTGGCAGATCTTTTCGACTGCACGCACATTCAACGCGTCACAACCGATGGCATAAACGGTGTCGGTCGGGTAAATCACGAGGCCACCGTCGCGCATGATATTGACCACCTTGTCTATCTCCCTGAGATTGGGGTTTTCGGGGTATATTTTTACGAGCATAGCGTTATGAGTTGAAAATTGAAAGTTGAAAGCTGAAAGTTTGAGAAAACACGAAGTAAACTTTCCACTTTCACCTTTCCGCTTTCACCTGATTTACGGCTTAACCGTAAATGATGTGTCCGTTTTCGTCGGTATATTCTTCCAGACCTTTGCTGTACTGGTTCATGGCACGAAGGCTCATACCCATGCTTGAGAAGCCACCGTCGTGGTAGAGGTTCTGCATTGTGACTTTGCGGGTGAGGTCGGAGAACATCATAACGCAATAGTCTGCACATTCGTCGGCTGTGGCATTGCCCAGCGGGCTCATCTTTTCGGCGAAATCCATCAAATGATCCATGCCTTTCACGCCACTACCGGCTGTAGTCAATGTCGGTGACTGGGAAATGGTATTGATACGCACGTTCTTTTCACGGCCATAGATGTAGCCGAAACTGCGGGCAATGGATTCCAGTAGGCTCTTGGCATCTGCCATGTCGTTATATCCGAAGAATGTACGTTGTGCTGCCACATATGAGAGGGCGATCACTGAACCGTATTCGGCAATGGCATCCTGCTTTTTGGCAACCTGCAACATCTTGTGAAAAGAGATTGCGGAGATATCCAGTGTCTTTTCCAACATGCTGTAGTCCAAATCATCGTAAGTACGCTTCTTGCGCACGTTCGGGCTCATGCCGATGGAATGTAAAACGAAATCTATCTTACCCCCTAATATTTCTACTGATTTAGAGAAAACCGTTTCCAAATCTTCCACGCTCGTA
>ULOC01058330.1_pt1 | contig 14104 bp, 14 predicted proteins | sample 1952181 | NCBI WGS metagenome assembly ULOC01 (sample SAMEA4835592, study PRJEB28245) | human gut metagenome | biome: gut microbiome; material: fecal sample | place: Denmark | collected 2008
TTTATATTTAATACTTACGTTTATGTTTTAATCTTAAATTTTATATATTTTATCTAGTAAATGTTATTACTAGAAGTTTTATACATACTTTTGCTTTTACATTTAACTTTTTCCTTTATATTTTTTATTACGACTCCTAAAAACGTTATCATCATTGGTAAAAATATACCAAAAATTAAAATATATGGTACTACTTTTACTATAAATTCAGTAGTAAATATAGCATTTTTAAAAACAATATTTGATAATACAAGTACTAAAATAGCTAGTATATAAGGAGATACTTTTGATACTTTTGTTTTAGTATTATTATTTTTTAATATTGTTTTAAAGCTTTGTATTACAAAATGAAATGAGATTATAAGGTACATTATTACATTAAATATAAATCTAAGAGATAGTGTATTTTCTACCCTTTCAATAATTGTAAATAATTTAAAACTTTTTAATGAAATATATTCTGGAAACCTAAAAAGTGGAATTAACTCTTCGCCAAGTATTAATATTGTAAAAAGTGTTACGATAGTTATCATTAAATTTGCACCAAAAAACATGATACATACTTTTGAATATTTTCCTTTTTGTTCAATTTGATCTTTTGGAATAATTAATGGTAAAAATATTGGAAATGTAGAAAATATCATATAAAGTATACTTGCTTTAATAACAGGCTTTATTCCATCTTTTAATATTGGAAACATATTATCAACATTGCAATTTGCAACAAGTCCTAATGCTGATACAATAAATATACCTAAATTTATTATTAGCACCATGGTACTTATTTTTGTTATAACATTTGATTTTTTTGAAGCAGCATATACTACTGGCATTAGTAATAAGATTCTAAGATAATTTGTATTTGTATCTGGCATATAATTAATATCAATAAATTCTGATACGTTATATAATGCTAATATTGCCATAAATATTATTGTTATATTTAATATACAATTTAAAAAGGCTCCTATAACTTTACCAAATAATTCATTATTTAATTCAATTATGTTATAATTTTTACTATTTTTTGATATAAATATAAAAATCAGTAGTGGAATAATTCCAATTATTCCACCAAGTATAGTTGCAATATATGCATTTATATTGCAAATTGAAAATATTACATAAGATGACATTCCGATAAAACTACTTTTAGTTAGTGTAACAAAAAAACTAGCATATCCCCAAGTAGTAATTTTTTCAGTTTCGTTAAAATTTTCATTACTTTGTTCCATTACAAATCATGCACCCCACCTTCTGTTGGGAAATCAACATTTAAAGATACATTATAATCTATATACTTATAATATTGATCACCATATTTTAACATCAATAATTCATAATCTTTATTATCAAATTTGTAAAATATATTACCAGCCCCTATTAAATCACAATCATATTTTTCTTTTGTATTCGATATGAATTTTTCTATTTTTTCAGTTAAATACTCCTTAGCGTAGTTTTGATTTATTTTATATTTTTCTTTTGTTTTAAAATCTACATTTTTTCCTGTTTCTGTAACATTACAACTTAGATTTATACTTAAATCTATTATAAATTTATCATTTTCACGTCTTGGCTTTAACTTAGTAGATACGCTAGTTTGTTCTATTACGAGTAAGTTTTCTTTTTCTCCTATTTGTATAATACCTCCTTTGGCATTTTTAGTTATCAAATTATATATGTAATTTTCCTCATCTTCTATATATCCTGTTAAGAAATGATCTTTAAAATATGCTAAATTTGATACTTTTATTTTTTTAGTCTGAGCATTTTTATTATCATTTTGATCTTTTTTACTAGAATCATCACTACTTGAGATTTGCAAATCATTATTTTCATTATTTTCATTGCTATTTTTAGCGTAATTTTCATCTTTTATTTTATTATCATTTAACTCATCTTTGCTTCCAATAATCTCATCTTCATCAATTTCAATTGATACTGCTACAGAAGATTTACCATTTTCTAAAAACATTGCTACATTATCGCTAAGTGTATTTACTGATGCAATCCCTTTATACCTGTTGCTTGTTATTATGCTATCTACAATATTCTCAGCAGGGTTTGACTCTAAAGGCGTCAATATTTCTAATACTTTTTGGGGTGTAGTATTCCTAGTTATGACCATCATAAAATCATTACTTCCCTCATTATCTCTTATAAAAAAATTAAGAGTATCTAAAATATCTTGTGATTTTGCCATTTTTTCTGATATAAGTAATAATTTCATATGAGCCAAATATAACTTTTTTGGAGATTCTTCAATTATATTTCTAAGTGCAGATTGAACACTAGGACTTTTTGAATTTATTACAACTATCTCACTTGATGAATTTGAACTCCCAGATCCACTTCCAGAAGAATTTTCTTTTTTATTATTAAGTATTTGGGCAGTTATTATATACTCATTTGTCTTTGTATCATAGTCAATTCCAATTGCTGATGCAATTGCAAGTTCATTTAGCTCTCTTGCATTACTAAATCCATTTAGCACAAACATTACAATTAATAAAAAAAATATTTTTGCTTTCATTATGATTTCTCCTTATCAATTCTATATTTAGTAAGATTATCTGTTAATATTTTTTGCCTTTTATTATCTAGTGATATATTTTTTCTTCTTAAAAAATTCTTTTTTAAAGCATCTACATTTAAAGGTGCAATTGGATAAGTATATGGCTTTTTTAAGCTAGTTGTGCTTGCTAAATTTATAATTAGCAAAATCATACCAACTCCTAGTCCAACAAGACCCGCAGCACTTGCAAATATAAGTAAAATCACTCTCCACTTTCTTAATGCATTTGCCATATTAATATCTGTAAACATAAGACCTGATATAGTTGTAATTGCTATTACTATTATCATAATTGGTGAAACTATTCCAGCATTTACAGCAGCGTCTCCAAGTATTAAAGCACCTACTATTGAAAGAGTACTACCGCCTGAATTTGGTACTCTAAAATCACCTTCTCTTAGTATTTCAAATGATAAAATCATCAAAAAAGCTTCTAAGTATGCAGGAAATGGAACACCTTCTCTTTGCGTGGCAAAAGATAATAAAAGTTTTGTTGGTATTGATTCTTGATCAAAAGCCACTAATGCAACATAAAAAGCAGGTGTAAAAATTGTTATAACAAAAGCTAAATATCTTACTAACTTTGTTATAAACACATTTATATCTTTTTGATAATTATCCTCAATATTATTTACAAAATCTGTAATAAAAGCAGGAATTACCAAAACAAATGGGGTGTTTTCAATTACTAGTGCCACTCTTCCTTGAAGTAAGTAAAAAGAAACTAAATCTGGTCTTTCTGTACTTATCATAGTTGGAAAATCTGTTTTATTCGAATCTTCAAGTATCTCCATTATATAGTTACTATCAATTATTGCATCTATATCGATCTTTTCAATTTGCTGAATAATACTATCTACAAAATCTTTTCTACATATATCTTGAATATACAAAATTCCAATTTTTGTTTTACTTCTTCTTCCAACTTGGCTTTCATTTAATACAAGTTTTTCTGTTTTTATTCTTTTTCTTATAAGACCTATATTTATTTGGTAATTTTCTATAAAGGAATCTTTTGGTCCTTTGACATTTTTCTCACTTGTAGGCTCACTTATACTTCTATCTAGTAAAGCTCCTGTTCCAAAAGCAATTATTGTAGTATCATATATTATAAAAGTAAAGCCAGAGAAAAGGTAATAAAATATATCATCAGTTTCAATATCAATTTTTTTTGATTTACCAATAGTTATATTTTTTTGTAATTTTTCTAGTATTCTATTTACATCTATTTTTTGGGCAGTATTAAAGTTCTTCCTATTATCAACTCTTTGTTTAAGTGAAACCTTTTTATTTGCCTTTTCTTTATTTTTTGTATTCTCATCACTATTGTTAAGATTTTCATTTAGAGCTTTGTTTTCGTTTGATATTTCATTTACTATTTTTTCATTTAAGCTCTCACTTACTAAATTTCCTATACTTCTTATTATAAAATTAGAAATTGCATTTTCATCACAAAGTGATTCATTATATACTATATCTACTTCTTCAGCTTCAACATCAAGTTTTTTATATACTATATCTTTTGAATTAAAAGTATTTTTCTTTATATAATTTATTATATCTTCGCTATTTTTTATATTATTTTTTAAACTATATTTTTCTTGCTCCATAACAATTTCTCCTTATAATTATTATGTATTTTTTTAAATTTATTTATTCAATTCTAAAATAATTTTAAAACTTGAAAAGCTATTATAAAATTTAATTTTTAATAAATGTATATATTTGTACTAATTAAAACTTTGTTAAACTTATATCTTCACCAAATGTTTTACATTAAACCTCAATCTACATTACAACTAGTTAAGTACTAAATATTCCATTTAATCTTATTTGTATAAACCTCTATTTGCCATATTTTCTCACAATATTTTTAATATTTTTTGCCATTATTTTCTTTAGGATATAAACAGTTTTTAGAATTAATCAATGCTTATAGTCAAAAATATTCCACTTTTACCGACAAAATTAGACAAAATTCGACATGCAAAAACACTTGCATTTTATTAAAAGATAATATATTATATTATTAGGGAGGGATGTATATGGAATTAAAAAATAGAACTTTAATTATACTATCAGTTATTCTTGTTGTACTTTTAGGTTTTATAATTTTTCTAAATACTAATAAAATAACAAGCAGAGGCTATGAACTTTCAGGACTTAGCAAAGGTCAAACCGTTTATGCATATGACATTAAAGATAATGAGGTTATACAATCTGTGTATTCTAATGCACCAAGCTTTGATAGTATTGCTTCACTTTGGTCAAAACAGGTATACACTTACAGTTTATCAAATAATAGTATTTCTAAAACAGAACAAAAATACTACTTTGTTGCAAATCATATGGCAAAACGAGAGTTAAATTCTCGTAAATCTTCAAATAATTATAACGATTTAGATTTAAAACTCAATAATTCTGTTTTAACAACAACTTACACAGATTCTGCTTTAACTGGATATAAAACAAAAGACGATATAATAAATTCAATAACAAAATATCTTAGTAAAATGTCTAGAGAATCAAGAATATTTGTAAAAGAAAACGGTAATTTAAGATTCGAAGAAGGAACTTTATAGAAAGGAATGAATTAAAAAATGACTAAAAGAAAAATTTTAAGTATTTCTCTACTTGTAGTTATATTAATTTGCATAATATATCTAGCCTCTTCTTTTATTTTAGTATCAGAGTGGCCAGTTGATCTTAATGCTATGAATCTTGATTTTAAAAATAATTATGTAGGATACAAAATTGAGCAAGATACTAATAAAATAGTATATACTAGATATGAAAATCAAAATTCTCTAATTCAGAATTTAAGATTTACATATATTCCCAAAATTGTTACAACATATAGTTTTGAAAATGGTACAATATCTAATGTTTCTGTCAAATATCATTATCTTAGAGCTTCTGATGCTAAAAAAGATTATGATAATAAAGACTATGATTTCTTTAATTCAAGTAAATCAATAGAAAAAAATGTAATAACAGAAGATATGACAGAATTTTATAAAAATAAAACTGCTGAAGAAATAATTGATACAATAAAATCAAATTATAACACTTAAAAAAAATATCTAGTAGGATTATTATACTACTAGATATTTTTTATTTTTTATCATATATTGCGCTAAAAACACTTATGCTAATATATCAAGTGAGTTAATAAACATAGCTAAATTTAATGTAAATCCAGCTAATTTATAGCTAATATATGAACATTTTTTATCTTTCATGTAAAGTTTTACTATACATATTGCATAAGAAACTGTTGCAATAAATGAAACTACCTCCTTTATTATAAGTAGCCACATACAACCTTTGAAAATACTTACAAAAACTACAAGTATGTTACATACTAAAAAAGATACAATGCCTAAAAGTTCTAGCATTTTGACATGCCTCCAATTTTATATTTTATATGCACCCAAACAAGCATAATTTATAACATTTTCTTCAGTTAATGATTCATCAAATACCAATATTGTATAATAGATAAATGGTAATTTTATATGCTCATTTCTTTGTTTTTCTAAAGTGTTTTTCAACTTTTTATTTAAGTTTCCTAAATAAGCGCAATCCTCATCAATAATAGCAAATTTTCCATTACCAATTCTATAACAACTACCACATTTTGAATATATAGTTTGAAAATCTTCAAATACTTCCATTAAAGCTTTATTTATATAGTCTTTACTTCCAATACATACATAACTTTCATCTTCTAAACTAAGAAACAAAATTCTAAATGGTTTAGATGAATTATTTAAACTCATATTTACTTTTTCTTTAAAAAGTTTTTTATTTAAGAACTGAGTTGATGGATCAATGTATTCATTAGTGCCAATATTGTAACATAAATACATAATTAAAGTTCCAATAGATAAACTAAAACTATAAATCATTATATCTGTAGTTATTAATTGTATTAATGCACCTAAGATAATAAATACAGCTATTACAGCAAAAACTATCCCAAACTTTTTTTCAAAGAAATTCCAAAAATACATCTCTTTTATTATAAAAGATACCCAAAATACTACAAAAGTTACAAATAACATAGTAGCAGATATAGTACTTTTAAAACCGCAATAAAACAGCACTGATATAATAATACAAGTACCAGACAAAGTAGCAAGAGGTATTAAATCAAATAGTTCTTTACTAATTAAAGTTCTACAAGCTTTATTTTCAAATACATGACTCAAAAAAATTGGAACTACAAAACATGTACAAGAATATATTACCAATACTATCAACTTTGCTATTACAACTAAAGTACTATCAGGAACATTAAAATCTACAAATTCTATTTTTAAGTATTCACAAAGACAAATAATTTCAACACATACGTAAGCTAGTAAGAATTTCTTCCGCTTTTTCTTATTAAATGCTTCATTTTGTATAATACTTATAATCACTATAAAATTAACAAAAATTTCAAATAAAATCAGTACTAAATATTCACTCATGCCATTTCCTCCTATGATAAAATAATAGCTAATTAATTAAATAATTAATAATAAAAATCCATTATTAACCTCCTTAATTTATTTTTCATTATAATTATTAAACTATAATTTTAAGATAAAAATATCAGTAATATTATAACATACTATTTAAATATTTCAAGTAAGCTACCAAAAGTATATCTTTTTATAGTTTTAAGCATTTTTATTTGATAAGTTCTAATTATAGGTAGTTATTAATTTTCAAGAATTGATATAATAAAAATTTTCGTATTAATTATAACGTATAATAAAATTATACTTACTAAAGACTTCCATTATTAAAAAAATATTTTTAATAGCATCGCTAAATGTCATATTAAACTAGCCAAATGGATAAAAGAATTATCTAATGATGAAAAATTAGGAATGTAAAGATTTAGATTTAGACATAACTATAAATATACATATTAAAAATATGTACTTACACTATAAAAATATAAGTTTTTTAATTCAATTTATTTACATTTTCAAAAATAAATGAACCTAGGTATTAAGCAAATTAGCTTAACACTTTGGTCCATTTTTCAAATGTATTTTATTTAAACTTTTTTTTCAAAACTAAAACAAAAGCTGCCTTCTCCCTTTTAGTATATTTTTCACTTTTATTTATTACATAAATAAAGGCATCAATAAAAGTATCATTATTAATATTTTCTAAGACACTATCAGGCGTAATTTCTTCTAAAATGAAGTCCTTAAGTAAAAAATTGCAATTACTACTAAGTAACATCTTACTAACTGCTTTTGGAAGTATTTTCATACAATACTGATTTTTAAGTTCTTTAACTATAGCTACTAGATTAAGCTCACTACTTTGTTCTTCTTCAAGAAAAAACAATACATCATCTAATTTCTTTTTAACTTCTACTTCAAACTGTTTAAAAAGGTTATCAATTACACTGCTTATTTCTGGTATATTAAAAGCATTAAGTGAAGCCATACATTCAATTTTAAAATTTTCCATTTTTTAAATCCTCCATATAATTTTTTACATGTTAACATGTTCAACCCATGAACAAAGTGTAAAAATAAAAGCCCAACTTGCAAGTGCAGTCATAGAAATTATGCTTGCAAGATTTACATTCTTGTTATTACTAAAATGTATTTCTCTTATTCTAAGAGAAAGCATCAAAACTGTAAAAAATGATAATATCGTTCTAATAGCAAAAAGCCATGTTTTATCACCTACAATATATTGATAAGCTGTGACTATATCAAAAATTGCAAAAGAAACAAGCCCAACGCCTTCAAATAGCATATAATTTTTTTTACCTCCAATTTGATAACTAAATGATTAACATTAAAATAATATTACTGTAACCTTAAAATGTATAATACTCACATTATAAAATTAAGACACCTAACATATTTATTCCTCCTTTTAAATTATTTTTTGAATAAAATATAACAACTTGAAGTATTATACAACAATTCTTTTGCTTTTTCAATATTATTTTTATATTATGTAATCATTATTTTATATTATTTAATCATTTTCTACATATAATTAATTATAACGTTACTATTAAGATTTTGTATTATTTCAAATTTTATCCATACAAATTAAAACATACATTACTAAAAAAAAAATAAAGACACATCAAAAATGTATCTTTATTTTTTTAGATTGAGTTTAGTTCTTGTTAATCAGAAGAAATCCCATAAACAAGACCTGGATACAATATTGCTACATCTTTTTTTCCAAGTATAATCGTATCACGGTAACTTCTTTCTTCTAGCCATTCTTTGGCTTTTGGATTAATTATCATTGCATAACCACCACGATCAAAGAAACTAAACATTCTTTGTAAATAAGGCACTTCTATCACAGTACCAGATGGTGGAATCATAATAGATTTTTTACTACCATCAATGCCACAATATATAGGTGACTTTGTTATATTTATGTACGTATATCCATTATATACCACATAATTAATATCATCTTTAAGCACATCATCCATAATATAATCTCCTATTTATTAAAATTAAGAACCATAAATTATAATTTCAGGATATAACATTGCAGCGGTCCTAGTTCCAAATATAATTGTATCATCATCAGTTTTATTCTTGCTAAGCCATATTTCCACGTTCTTGTCACGTTTAAAAATACAGGTCTTCTTCGAATTTGCCAAAACATTTGTAATATAACACGGTTCAGGATTAATCACCATATCACAAGCAGGTACTACAAAAATGACCTCACAATTGCGTGTAATTTCAATATCCTCACCAGTTGTATTAATATACTTCTTTCCTTCAAACTTTACATAGTTCATAAATAACCCCTTTCCGTTTAAGCATTTGCTTAAACTATTCTTTAAATAAAAGTTTTATCATTAACTACTTTTAGAAGAAGCAAAGTAGTAAATAAATTCAGGATATGCAATTGCTGCTGCCTTATCTCCAAGTATAACCTTGCCAAAACTTTCCCCCTTTATATTTTTTAACCATTTTTCTATCCGCTTTTCATGCTTTACTACAATGCAATCCCCGACATCAAAGCTGGATACATCCCTAACACTAGCATCAATTACAACTCCTGATGGCGGTACCACCACAATAACATGATCATTTTTATCTTTCAAGTAAATTGAAGATTTAGTTACATTGATAAACTTAACATCATCATACGTTACAAAATTTTCATCATATTCTACTAGTTCATTATCAACAATACTTTCTTCATTAGATACTATTATGATCAAATTCTTACCAAAAAAAATGGTGTCATACCCATCAAACATTTTAATATAATCTTCAAGGAAAGGTCTATGACCATAATAAGTAAATACACTACATGATGTAATCATAGGATATCCATTTTTAAATATATCCTTTTCATACGTGTTTAATATTCTAGATTATTTTCACCATGCATTATCTTTTGTATATAATCCATAATAAATAGATATAATTCATTAATCTTATTACTTTTTTTCATATAATTATATACTTTTTCAAAATATTTTCCTTCTACTATTATGTTTATCGCCTCTTTAAACGAAAAATCACTAAATACCCATGAAAACCTTGCAAATATTGACTCTGCAACACTACTACACTCTTTCATGCTTGGAGACACTTTTTCTTTTATCTGGTTATATATATTATCTGATACATCACCATCTAAATCCCTTTCATTATACCAAATATACTGTTCTTCTTTACTCATGTTAGGCACACGATTAGCCATTGAATCATATATATCAAGTCTATCTGCATCTCTTATCATTTTTAAGAAAAATACTTCATTTTTTGTTAATTCTTCATCTATTGCTTCTATTTTATATACATTATGATAGTATATACTCTTATATATTATATTTCTATCTTCCTCATTAAAATCTCTTAGTATATCATTTTCTTTTAACACTTCAGTGCTATATATTGCATGATTTACACTTTTTTTATCATCATAAGTTTTATACACAAAATATTGTTTAAATCTTCCTATGTCATGATACATCCCTATTACTTTTGCAATAAACATATCATGCTCATTTAAATTACAAGACTTAGCTATTTTTTCCATATTACTTGTCACTCTATATGTATGTGAAAGTTTAAAAGAAATAAGTGTCTTATCTTCTTTTTTTTCCATTAAATTAATATATTTATTTGCATAATCGTCTAATATTTTTTTATATTTTTCTATTTCAAACATAATTACCTCCATATAACAGTTAAACATTTTAGCTACTAATTAAAATATTTAAAATTTATCACCTATTTGAATTTTATTTCCCGCTAAAAATGACCTTATATCCATTCTTTTTGAATTTTGAGGTTGAATTTGTAAAATTGATACAGCAAAGTCTTTACATTTTATACATAAGCTATCTTTTGAGACATATACTACCTCACCATTTTTTGCATTTTCAAAATTATCAATTTTTAATTTTCCTATCTCCTCATTTGTTAACATTTTTACATTAAACACCTTATATTTTTTTCCCTCATCAGATTCCATATATGTACCAGGAAATGGTGAAAGCCCCCTTACAAAGTTAAATATTTCTCTTGATGTTTTATTAAAATCTATCTTTGTCATTTCTCTATGTATCATAGGAGACAAGCAAAAATCATCTCCTTGCTTCATTCTTTTTACTGTTCCATCTACAATTCCATCAAGAGTATTTATAAGTAGCTTAGAGCCAATTATCATTAACTTATCATGTATAGTTTCAAGATTATCTTCATCAGTTATTTGTATTTCTTCTTTTAATAACATATCACCTGTATCTATACCTGCATCCATAAACATCGTAGTTACACCTGTTTTATCCTCGCCATTAATTAATGCCCACTGCATAGGTGCAGCTCCTCTATATTTTGGCAAAAGTGATGCATGAACATTTATTGATCCAAGTTTTGGAATATCTAATACTTCTTGTGGCAATATTTTTCCATATGCAACAACTACAAAAAAATCAGCATCAAAGCTTTTTAATATTTCTAATATTTCATCATTTTTCCTAATTTTTTTTGGTTGATATACAGGAATATTATATCTAATAGCACACTCTTTAACAGGTGATGCTTTTAACTTCAATCCCCTACCAGAAGGTTTGTCCGCATTAGTAAAACATGCAACAACATTATATCCACTTTCAACTAATGCTTCTAAAGATTTACTTGCAAATTCTGGAGTTCCCATAAATACAACTTTTTTATCTTTTCTCATAATTATATTCCATCCTTTCTTAACTTCTTAAATAAATATAGACTAGAATCAAGTTCTAGCCTATATTTTATTAGTATAACAGTTATTATTTCTTCACAGTTATTATTTCTTCACAGTTATTATTTTTTCTTCGTATCATATACATTAATATTTATATCTGATGAATCTCCTTTATTATCTGTTGTACTATCATTAATATTTATATCTGATGAATCTCCTTTATTATCTGTTGTACTATCATTAATATTGTTTCCTCTATTACTACTATTATGTACTGTACACTGTGCTGATGGAACCATATATGCCCAATCCGCTGGTTTTACTTGTGGTTCTCCATCTCTTGTTATAAATGATTTTGATGTAACACTTGGGCAATACTCATTTGCTACAAGACCTGTTTCATTGCAAATATTTACCATTTTATGTATATTACATGTTGCTGTAGGAATTGAGTCTTTTGCTACTAAATCAGTTCCAGTTTTATCGCCTCTAGGATCAGCTCTGCATGCATCTGTTGCTACAAGACCTGATACAGTACAAAGTGGAGCTGTAGTAACAGAATCTGGTTGTTCAAATTGTTTTACTGGTTTTCCTTTATTTATTGCTTTAGCTACATCATTAAATAGTGCAACTGAAGTATATGGATATGATCCAATTTTTCTTCTTCCAATAGCTGTAGCTCCATCTTTATAGTCATAACCATTCCAACAAGCAATTGTATAATATGGAGTATATCCACAAAACCATTGATCCTTATCACTATCTGTGTTACCAGTTTTTCCTGCAACTGCCATTCCTGTTCCAAGATTTACATAACCATATGCTGTACCACCTGCTTTTACAACACTTTCAAGACAACTTGTAAGCATATATGCAGTAGAATCTTTCATTACAGATTTTGCATTTGATTTTTTAGCTAATACTTCATTTCCGTCACTATCTAAAACTTTAGTATAAAATTTTGGCTCTATATACACACCTTGATTTGCAATTGTTGCATAGGCATTTGCCATTTCAAGTACTGTTGCACCTTTAGTAAGTCCTCCAATAGAAAATGAATAGCTTTGATCATTTGATGACTTATTTTCACTAGCTGTTACTAAATGCTTTAATCCTAAATTCTTTGCAAAATTTATAGCATAAACAGCATCAACTTTAAAGTATGCTCTAACAGCAGGTAAGTTCATTGATTTTGCTATTGCATTTCTTACTGTTACATAACCATTATATCCTACATAGTAGTTTTTTGGACCTTTGCCATTAAGTAATTGTGAATCATCAATACCTGCACCTGGTGATAAAACTCCCATTTCAAACGCTGGACCATATGCACCTATTGGTTTCATACAAGAACCTGGTTGTCTAGGTTCTTCTGTGGCTCTATTTAGCGTAAATGCACCTGTTTTTTTACCTGCGCCACCAGTTAGTCCTACTACACTTCCAGTAGATTGTTCAATTACTACCATAGCTGATTGCATAAACTTACCCTTACTATCAGTATAAAAATATTTTTCATTTGAATATGCACTATCTATAGCATTTTGAACATTTTGATCAAGTGTTGCATAAATTCTAAGACCTCCACCATAAAGTTTTTCATTTGCTGCTCCCTCAGAAAGTCCTTTTTCCTCCATTAAGTCCTTCTTTACTTGCTTTATAACCTCATCAACAAAGTAACTTTGAACTTGATAACTAGTATCACCTTTATTAAATTCAATTTCTTGTGATTTTGCTTCATCATATTGTTCCTGAGTTATCTTTCCAAGACTTAACATTTTTGATAATACAATCTTTTGTCTATCAAGTAATTTTTGCCTTGCCTCATCACTCTTATATGGATTAGTAGCTTCTGGCGTTTGTATTGCCGCTGCTAATACTGCAGCCTCTGCAATTGTTATATCTTTTAGATCTTTATTAAAATAATGGTTTGCTGCAACACTTACACCATATGCCCCATCACCAAAGTAAATTTTATTTACATATGCCTCAAAAATCTCTTCTTTTGACATTTTTGTCTCAGCAAGCGTAGCTCTATACCACTCTCTTATTTTTCTTTTCCAACTTGATTCGTTATCTTCACTTACGTTTTTTATAAGCTGTTGAGTTATAGTACTACCACCAAAATCTGATTTTCCACCATTTAATACATATGTAATTACAGCTGCAGCAGTTCTTTTTATATCAACACCTTTATGTGTAAAAAATCTTTCATCTTCTATAGACACAACTGCATCAACTAAGCACTGTGGAATCTCTGAATATTTTGCAAGAACCCTATTTTCATTTTTTAGCTCGGCTATTTGATTATTTTGAGAATCA
>ULOC01054522.1_pt1 | contig 14098 bp, 10 predicted proteins | sample 1952181 | NCBI WGS metagenome assembly ULOC01 (sample SAMEA4835592, study PRJEB28245) | human gut metagenome | biome: gut microbiome; material: fecal sample | place: Denmark | collected 2008
CTGTCCACAAAGAGTACAGTTAGTCTCCTGAATAAGTCTGTTCTTAGCCACATTCACAGTTGTTCTTGAACCTGTATTAACTACGTCCCATACGTGCATACCCTGAACATTATCACATATCTGCACACAACGCATACATTTAATACATTTGTTATTCTCTCTTATAAGTGGAAATGTCTTATCCCATTTATTCTTTTCAAGAATAGAGTCATAAGGCATCTCAGATATATTAAGTTCATTGGCAAGTGACTGTAATGTACAGTTACCGCTTCTTACACAGGAAGCACATTCATAATCGTGCTGTGAAAGTATAAACTTAACATTAGTCTTTCTTGTTGTACGTACCTTTCTTGTGTTAGTACGGATAACCATACCTTCCTGAACAACATTATTGCACGCCGTAACACATCTGTCCTGTCCCTCAACCTCAACAACGCACACACGGCACGCACCTATTTCATTAACTTCCTTAAGATAGCAGAGTGTAGGTATCTCAACGCCTACTTTTCTTGCAGCTTCAAGGATAGTTGTACCATCTTCTACTGATATAGCTATACCATTAATTGTTGCATTTACCATTGTTCTTCTCTGCCTCCTCTGAATGCTCCAAATCCAAAATGGTCACATCTTAGACAGCGTCCAGCCTCCTGACACGCTTCCTCACAAGAAAATCCATATTCGATTGGCTCAAAATCATTCTTTCTTTCTGCCGCATCTCTTAACGCAACCTCAACTCTTCCACAGGCAACCTTATCTTCATTGCTTGCATACGGAATTTCAACATCACATGTAATCTCGTGGTTAAATCCTAAATATTCATCTATATTAGCCGCCGCAACTTTACCTGCCGCAATAGCCTTAATAACTGTCGCTGGTCCAGTTACACAGTCACCACCTGCAAATACACCCTCAGACATTTCTCCGTCCTGTGGTGTAATATTACCTGTATTAAGTGCTGATATAACACCTCTCTGAACCTTAATACCGTGTTCCTCGAAGCTCTTAGTCTCTATACCTTGTCCGATAGCAACAACTATAAGGTCACTTTCTAATAAAACCTCATCTTTAGCCGCTGCCTTAGGAGCTGGTCGTCCGTGTGAAACCCTTGATATCATCTGTGGCTTTACAATAAGTCCTATAGCATTACCTTCTTCGTCCTGCTTAATACGCACTGGTGACATAAGTTCAAGAACATCACAGCCTTCCGCCTCTGCACCCTCAACTTCTTCTTCAAGGGCAGTCATATCTGCTTTACGTCTTCTGTATACAATGCTTACCTTGCTCGCACCAAGTCTTATTGAAGAACGTGCAACGTCCATTGCCACGTTACCACCACCGATAACGATAACCTTCTTGCCTGTATAATCTGGCATATCTCCATCACCGATAGCACGAAGCATCTCTACAGCAGATGTAATGCCGCTCTTGGCATCCTCGCCTTCTATACCAATCTTTTTATCAGCGTGTGCTCCAATTGATATGTATGTAGCATCGTATTCTTTGGTTATATCATCAAATGATATATCCTTTCCTACGCTTATATTCTTCTTAACTTCTATTCCTGTTGAAAGTATTGAGTCAATTTCCTCGTCAAGCTTCTTTCTTGGAAATCTATAATTAGGAATACCATATCTTAACATTCCGCCAAGCTGCTTTCTCTGCTCAAATATAGTAACCTTATGTCCCATAAGTGCAAGATAATAAGCCGCACTAAGACCACCCGGTCCGCCACCGATAATAGCAACCTTCTTGCCTGTCGGTGCTTCACATTCTGGAACCGGAACAATACCTGAATTATCAACAGCCATTTTCTTAAGTCCACGGATATTAACAGGTGCATCTATAATTGTTCTTTTACATCTGTTCTCACAAGGGTGCTCACATATATAAGCACAGGTTGTTGGCATTGGGTTATCCCTTCTTATAAGTCTTACCGCATCAGCATATCTTCCCTGCTGTACAAGTGCTATGTAACCTGGAATATCAACACCTGCAGGACATGACTTAACACAAGCAACCGGCTGGTTACTGTTGCATGAACAGAAACCATTATGTATATGTGATTCAAAATCATCTATACAGCCATCAACTGACTTTAATGCAAGCTTTGCAGCTTCATATCCTATTGCACAGTCTGCTGAATAATATATACCTTCTGCTGTAAGCTTAATATTCTCTACTGTCTCCTCATTTGCCTCACCATCAAGAACATTATCAAAAAGTCTTGCAAGCTGTCTTAATCCTACACGGCAGGGAACACATTTACCACACGACTGTGCAAGACACATTTTTATAAATGACCTTGTAAGGTCAACTGGACAAAGCCCAGGAGGACTGGCTACAATTCGTCTTTCAAGATCCTGATATAAAGACTCCATCGTAACCTGAGCCTTATCTTTAGTTAATATCGTTAATCTACTCACTAATAAATAGACCTCACTTTCTATATAATATTACTACTTTCAATCTGCAATCCGACACCAATATATAATCTGATATCATCATTGCAGCTTTCTTCAATATCTAAACTACTATAGTGTAACATTACCATTAATAATTGACAACAAAGGTTATTTCTTTAACAAACTAACACAAATACCATATTTTACATACAATTCTTAATACAATGTGCTGTCCTGCAAACTTTTACAACTAAACACCTTATTATCCAAATAATACACGATATCACCGTAAATACGCCATACAATTAACTTAATCTAATATTATACCGCCACGCATTATTATGCAAGCGGAAACAGGTAGGCATTTCACACTACTGTGCAGGAAAAATAGCAAGCCTTGTCACAATTCAGGAAAAATTGTAATCTAACTCGAAAATTCTGACTAACAAGAAAGGACAGCCGACTTCCTCGACTGTCCCTTATGGATAACTATTTTATTATTGTTGTATATCGTCCTATAATTAAAACGCACGGGGTTCTTGGTCTTTGACTTGTAATAAAGTTCTATAATGTGACCACGACAGCAAAATATCTGATTGTTGACACGCTGTGTCGACAATCTTAGGAAAAGTTTTATAAAACCTCCGACAATAATATAGATTACTTCTGTCATATCCTTTTCCATATCGCTAAGTCAGTTCTTTAGAATTTTCTTTTATTACCTTTTAAATTTATATTTTCCTTTTCCATAACCAGATACTGGTTCAATAATATCTGCCTGAACCAGATTTGAAAGAAGCTTAGAAGCACCTGAACCTTTCAGCTCAAGAAGTTCCATAACTGCACTTCTGCCAAACACTTCATCAAAGCCATACTTCTCAAAAAGTCTGTAAATATGGACTGTCGTTTTTACAGAAAATTTACCTATTTTTCCTGAGAGCAGACTTTCAATGTCCACTTTTTTATTCTCAATGTCCACTTTTTCACTTTCAATATCCACTTTTTCATTATTCAAAAGTCCACTTATATGAAGATTTCTATTATGGAGTTCATTTTTCTCATTCAAAAGCAGATTCCTTAAGAACGCTTCAAGATATTCTGTTGTTTCGTGAATACCTTTTTGAAGATTTGTATAATTAGCACGGACAAGAGCATTTCTGAAATACCACGCATTTTCCGCAAAAATATCATTCGTTGCAGAAAAACCAAGTGTCCTCAAATACTTAATAAAAAATACTGCCGTTGTTCTTGTATTGCCTTCACCAAAAATATGAATTTGCCATAACCTTGAAATAAATACCGCAAGATGATGAATAATCTCATCCATCGAAAGACCCTTATAACTAAAATCTTTCTCCTGCGAGAAGTCATACTCAAGCGTTGCTCTCAGTTCAGAGGCACTACCATACATAACCGTTGCCCCGTCAAGTACCCATTCATTCTTTGTAATATTGTAATCTCTAATCTTTCCAGCATATTTGTAAATTCCCTGAAAGAGTTTACGATGTATAGCGATATATTCATTCGGAGAAAATGTAAAAGCTGTTTCAGAAAGAATTTCCGCAATACGTGAAGAAACCTTATCCGCTTCTTCAGTACGCTCATCATCTGATAAATGAACTGGTCTTTCTTTATAGTAGCTGTCAATAAGACTTTGAGCCTCTTTCATTGTAATTTTGCCTTCAATATTCTGAATAGCAGTATCAACCAGATATTTAGATGGTTTAAGTCCATCCACTGCCTGTAGTCCGATTGCCGTACTCCAGACATAGCCCTTATGCACTTTATCTGGTTCAGACTCTCTCAAATATTCTTTAAATGGGTCTTTTTCCATATCCACTACCTCGCTTCATAGTTTTTTCCATAATTTTTATACATCACTCATCAATAGTATTTGTCTTCTATTTCTTTTTTATGATTTAAGTGTATTCCATACAATACTGGGCAGCATTAACATCAATAAAAATATTAAACCTATATACAAAAATCCAAATTTCACATTCATTATTATAACTCATTTCCAAGCAGCTTATGCTTTCTTTATCGGGTGTCTTATTACCGTTTTACATTTTTCTGTTGCAGTTTTTCTTGGGTCTGATAAATAAATTTCGTGATGAAGCCGTTCATCAGTAAAATCATTTACATAGCCATTTTCTTCAAGATATTTATCCATTACTGCCACTGTTTCTGGCTCATCATCAAAAGCACCTATATGCATTATCTGTACGCACAAGCCTTCGTCAATGCTTAAGAACTCAGCAACAGAGCAGTCAATCTTTTTCTTTTTTGAAGCAGTTTCCACCGCCCAGTCAAAATCCTTCTTTGTAATAAAATCAGGCAAACGAATAACAGAAATCCAGTTGAAAGCTGATTTATCGGTATAATCTACACCCTCAACATTATCCTGCCACCAAAAGCCCTCAAGTGGCGGTACAACATATTCAAAAAAGCCTTCTATTTTGTAATCTGTCTTATAGCTCATTTTGAGAGTATAGGCAACCGCATACAAAACGCCAATGGCAGCTTTATATTCCACGCCTTCTTCATTCGGATTGCCTTTACCTCTTACGGCTATATAATTTGCCTTTGGAATTGTCACAATCTGTGGCTTGTTCTTTGGCATATAGAACTCTTTGTATTCTTTCTTAAAATCAAATGCCATTCGTTTATCCTCTCCGAAAAATCATTTTTACTTACCTTATAATTCAATTTATAAAACACAATTTGTATATATTTCAAATAAGGCTAAAAGGAATAAATCTTCCATTGTTTCTATAACTTCTCCATCGTATCCTCCCGGAGAACCGTATGATTTATCAATGTTTTTATTTTTATTCCCATAGATTGCTGCAAACTCTGCTATAACAGTAACCAACTGGCACGCCTCTATTTCTTTGCAACTTCCAAAACTATATTCCACCGACAACTGCTGAATTGGTGTTTCCTTTTTGTCATTGCTGTTAAACGCATTAGCCAAAACATCTGTAATATGATTTTGATATTCAAACTCTTGATGTGGAATTGGTTTATCAGCATAGTATTCTAAGCTACGAGTAAAATACTTCCCTCCATCGTAAAAAACACTTTTATCATCAGGGAAGCGTTTATTTAGCACACTTTCTATTGCAACCAAACACTTTTCATAAATATTGTACTCACTGACTCGTAAATCCAAATCACAATATTCCAAAATTCTATTTTGAACCTCTTTAGTACAACAGCAAAATTCTCTATACATCTCTCTATTGTAATAAAACAAATCATTATACATCGTGGCTATTGCACATAACGGAATAAGCCCTCTGTCCTTATAATATTTAGAAATGAATGATACTGCTTGTGCTTTTACACTTTCTTGATGACGTTGCTCATCACGCTTGTCCTGCCTTTTTTCAAACCTCTCCATACGGTTGCTTTGTCTTATTTGCAGGACTGCAATAATAACCGTGACTATTAAAGCAACTCCCGCACAAATAATACTTATCCAATCTGAAACACTCATCATATAGGTTCTCCTTCTACTGTAAACGATAATTTAGAGCAGCAAATACAGTTGATATTTGATTATCTATTTCCTGATGTTTGTGCCGGGAATAAACACATGGGAGACTTTATTATTCCTAAACGTGGAAAATCACTTTTATCTAAAAATGCCGTCCATGGAAATGTTCCGGTCATTGCTGGAGGTTTGGAGCCTTCAATTTACCACAATGTAGCAAATACCATTGCTCCCGTTGTAACAATTTCAAGTTCTGGGGCAAATGCCGGGTTTGTAAATATTTGGGGTGTACCAGTATGGTCATCTGATTCGTCATATATAGATTCAGAAATGAGTCGATATGTTTATTTCTGGTATGCATATTTAAAAAGGCATCAAAACAATATTTATAATATTCAAACTGGCTCTGCTCAACCTCATATATATCCAAGTCATATATCTAGTTTACCTATAACCGATTTGGATTATAAGAAAATTGAGAACTATACGGAAATAGTAAGCCCTATTTTTTCAACTATTACTAAAAATCATGTAGAAAATCAGCATTTACAGTCATTGCGTGATTGGCTTTTGCCTATGCTAATGAACGGTCAGGCTACCATCAATGACTGATACGGTAAATTATCGTTTACATTATTATTGATATCTATTTTCTCATCAATCAATGATAAAATCCCGACCATTTTGTCTTGAATATCTTTATCTGGTAAATTTACTTCTATATTTCGCAAAGTATCTAATGTTACCGTTCTTTGAGAACAGCCAATAGCAAGTTTATCAACCAACTTATAAAATTGCGGGTTTAGCATTGTATAGTAAATAAATCTTGCATTAACATTTCTTTTTGGTCGCAAGATAGCAATATGTCGTTGAAAAACCATTTGTTTATCAAAATCTACATATACCGGTTTACCAAAAGAGCCAACAACCGAATACAAAATATCGCCCTTTTGTGCCTTCTTATTTTCATTCAATCCGTTATAGTAACTTTCAGGCACAAACATTGTGTCTTCAAAAGAAAGTTTGTTTTGTCCCGTAATATTAGATATTGTAATAAAAGGAACGCCACTATCACTTTTAGGTGGTGGTAAATGGTCGCCATCAGAAATAAATTCACAACAATCTATCAGTTTCTTAGTCTCCATCCTTTTCTCCTTATCCGATATATTTCCTATGTGCAATTTTAACATTGCTTTGTTTTACCATTGCATACTGCAAGGTCGTATCTATCTTTCTATGCCCCAAGAGCTGTTGTAGTTGCTCAATGGGCATTCCTTTGTCTATTGCCATAGTTGCAAGAGTACGCCTAAACTTGTGCGGATGTACCTTGTGCAGCCCTAATTGCTTTCCAAATTCTCTGAGTCTTGTTTCTATACCGCCAATTTTCAGCCTTTCGTGCGGTGCTTTCAGCGATACAAAAAATGCCAAGTTGTCGTCGGTTCTGCTGTTTAAGTAATTTTGCAAATGTATCTTTGTCCTTGCGTCAAAATAGACCACTCGTTCCTTGTTTCCTTTACCGAACACGATACATTCTCGCTCGTTAAAATCAATATCATTTCTGTTAAGCAACACCATTTCGCCGACACGCATACCCGTTGAAGCCAGCATATCAATCATTGCCAAATCTCTCGGCTCGGTGCAGTTGTCCCTCATAAGCTCCAACGCTTCATCGGAGTATGTGTCTTTAATGTTTGTGCCGGTTTTGACCTTGTGTATTCGCCTAACAGGACTTTTCAGTATATAGTCCTCATCCTCAAGCCACGAAAAAAAGCTTGAAAGAATGCGGCGGATATTATCAATCGTAACCTTGCTTGATTTCTTCTTTTTCTGATACTCGGTCAGGTATCGCCTTATGTCGTTGGTGTCAATGTGCTTAACACTTTTGCCGATGGTCGCAATCATCATTTCGATAGTTGCTTTGTAGTATTTAAGAGATTTCTCGGAACAGCCCTCGATTCGCTTTGCTGATAGGAACAGTTCCATATAGTTCTGCTCCGAGATTTCTTTTTCATTTTCAATTTTTGTTACCTCATAATCAAAAAGTGTATGTTGCAATACCTCTTGCAAGCGTTCTGTCTGTGCGTTATTCAAGAAAGGTAACATAGCCTGAACAACATTTGTAATTAAATTTTGTTTCATTAGTCAATTCTCCTTTTATCTAACTTAGAGAACGACTACGGAGTGGGTAGTCCCCTGATTTAACTCTCGCCACCCACAAGAGTTATGGGATGTTGTTAAACGATAATTTACCATATCAGTCGCTGATAGTGGCTTGACCGTTCATTAACATAGGCAAAAGCCAGTCACGAAGTTTTCTTAATTGTTCTGTTTCACGAGCACAATTTTTTGCCTTAGTAATTAACGGTTCTGAAATTTTAGAATATTCATAAAGCAATTTGGGATTGCTCGGCATAGCGAAGCGATAGTTTTCAAGAACATCATTCCATTTTATGTATGGTTGTTGTGTTCCACTTGAGTGCTGTGTGGCGTACAGAATCGCATTGTCATCGTTTAAGACTTGATATGCATATCCGAGATACTCATCCACCTTTGGTTTTAAAACTAATGTAGTAGTTCTTGTAATTCCCGATTGTGCCGAAATACAAACACGATGGAAATAAACACGCATTGCTCCTAATAAAATATTGTTTTCTTCATATACTTGGAGACTTGAATTGGCTTCTGCTGCGGATAAACCGCCTGCGAATGTCATCGTTCGTTTTGGGATAACATCAATAGGTGTATAGTATGCGTCTGTTTGACAATCATCTCGGCTGATAGGCTTTCCAGACACGTTAAATATATCTTTAAGCTGTGCCACTTTCCAGTTTTCCGGGATATTACGCTTTAGTTGTTCATTCCAAACCATCTTACCGCCAGATGAGCAGTATGGCTTTCCATTTTCATCCGGAAAATCAAATTGTGTGAACCAGTAGTCGTAAATAAGCTTAGCTTGCTGCTCTAAATTATCGTTTATCGCATTATTTATAAGCTGCTTTTTGTTAATTATCTCAAGTAATCGTGCAACATCTTCTTGTCCACTCTCAATAACAGGTATAATTATCTCTTTTAAATCTGGAATACATAAATTGCTTACAATAGAACCGGTTGCATCTGCACGTTTAAATTGTGTTTGAACTAAATCAGACATAAGTGTATTTAATAAATAATACGGGTCACATTTCCCCTTATTAACCTTTAACAGAACCAGTCTTTGACCTAAACAACACTTTAATCCTTTAGGGACAATACCGACCACGCCCATTGGAGCTTCTCTTGAAATTATAATATCTCCTTCTTCAGGTATCGCTCTTTTAGTTCTTTCCAAATATGTTGCTTCATCAACAAAATATCCATCTGTAAAATCAAGATTTCCATCCTTTAAATTAAAGTTACGAACTACCCGAATACCTTCGTTTTTCCAGTCAGGCGTTGTATGAGGGCAGTCAACAATGTCTGTGCACAAATCGTTTAGTTTGTAATACTTCACTTGTTACCCTCCTTAAGTTCTAAATATATTTTTTTCCACTTAGCAGATGGATGTTTACAAATTGAGTCTTTGGAAGCAAAAGCACATACACCTTCAATATAACAGTAACCACAAATATCTGGATTTGCTTGCCGACAACCGAATGTCTGTTTTTCTGTATCCATCTTGTTAAGAGGAGAACGAATTGGGATACATAACTCTTTTGGAAAACTACTCATACTTCACCTTCTTTAACTGTTCCATGATTTCCGTTTTCAGTTTGTCGCCCTCTGCAAAATATTCTTGCAGTTTCTCTGCATAGGCACTCATACGAGCATTAAACTCGTCCTGTGACAATTCAACATATTCGATTTTTACATCAAAATATTGTCCAGCCGCAAGTGAATACTTCTTTTCTTTGATTTCATCATATGTAACAGCAACTGAAAAATCATCAACGGCTTCTTTATTAAGAAATGTATCAACAATTTTATCAATCTCAAAATCACGAAGTCTGCGTTTTTGATTATTACCGTCCTTATATTCTTCTCCCAGTTTTGAAGCATCTATCAGTACAACCTTATCTGTTTTTTTTGAATTATCAAAAAATAATACTGATACATTCGTGCCGGTATTAGCAAATACATTTGACGGCATACTAATACAGCCATAAACAATATGTTCATCTACAATATGTTGTAGTATCTTCTTTTCTACACCTGATTTTGCGGTTACAAATCCAGTAGGAACTACAATCGCACCTTTTCCGGTTGATTTCAATGAATTAAGAACGTGCTGAATGAACAACGTATAAATTGCCATACTCTCTTTCTTCTTGGCAGGTACTTTCGGAACTCCCGCCCAAAAACGAACGGGCATTGCTGCTATACGCTCTCTTGTATCTGAGAAATCCATCTTAAAAGGCGGATTTGAAACTACATAATCAAAAGTTCTTAATTCCTGTCCATTATCACTCTTATGATATGGAGCAATCAGCGTATCTCCTTGAATTGCGTGGTCAAGAGAAGATACCAAGCTGTTCAGGATAAGATTAAGTTTTAACATTTTATTACTTCGCTGTGAAATATCCTGTGCAAAAATCGTACACTTATCTTCGCCAATTTTATGGGCAAGAGCCATCAAAAGTGTCCCTGTTCCGGCTGATGGGTCATAACACTCAATGCTATGTAAATCAGTTGCATTTCCAACAAGCAATCTTGCCATAATCGTTGCAATAGCGTGAGGAGTATAATACTCTGCATACTTACCACCGCCTGCGGTATTGTAGTCCTTTATCAGATATTCAAATATATCTGCAAAGAAATCATAGTGCTTCTCAAATGCTTCTTCAAAAGAAAAGTTTACCAACTTATCAACCAAAGCACGGGCAAAAGGTGCTCTTGCTGTATCGTCCGTTACATACTGTGTCAGCTTTTCAAAAAGCGGTATTTTTGTATTCTGAGCAGTCTGAGTTGAAAATATATCAATATTCTTATCTGCTATATCTGTCATCGTGCTGTCAAAGATTAAATCAAAATCGCCCTTTGCCTGCTGATTCCATAAGTTGGCAATAAGATGTTCCGGATTAAGTAATGGAATATCTGACGGTAAACTATCAAAAATATCCAAGCGGTCATCTTCTGACATTTCTGCATAAGCAAGTTCCCATTTTTCAGCATTTTTAAGAACCGGACTTACTTTTTTTACTTCATATCCGAACTTATCATTAAGGAACTTATAAAGGAAAACCTGTGTGATAATTTTATATTCGTTACCATCGTTTCCCATACCATAGGTCTGACAAGTTGCTTTTAAGGCATCTATCAACTCTATGGTTTTTTCTTTTATCGTCTTTATTTCTTCCATTGTGTTCTCCTTTATGCCACTGAATAAGTCTGGTTATACTGGTCAAGATACTGTTTTGTAATCCTGCTCTGTATAAATACTCTATCCTCACGAGCACTCGCTATTCCCAACTTATCAATGCCTGCTTTTATTTGTGTCATAACCGTTCTCTCAAAATATGCGTCTTTCTTCAATATATCATTTCTGTCATACACTTTCTGGTCAATATCAGACTTAATAGAAAGCAAAACATTCATAATAGACATATCATATTCTGAAACAATCGGCTGTTTATTTGCTGCTTTTCGAGCAAGATTTTCTTCCCTGATTCTTTTATGAACCCTTGCGAATTTCGCATCGCCATTATATTTTCTCAGCAGAACCGTGTTTTTCTTCTGCAATTCATCAAGCTTTTTCAGAATATCTTCCAATTCCTTTCCTTGCTCCTCAATCTCAGATACACTCTTAGGTTCAAAACCATGTTGCTTGAAGCGAAGCAAAAATGCTTCCTGCAAAGTAATAAACTCAGGATCATCAGGGTCGATATTCTGAGTAAAGGCACGAACAGTCTTTTTATACTTTTCTGTTACTGCGTCTTTACCACCGACGATTTTTAATTCTTCTTCACTGATTTTGCTGAAATTAAATGTAATATCCTCCATTGCTTCATTGACAAGCAATTTCGTGGTATCATCACTTGCAAAAAGTTCTTTCTGATTTATGTTATCAATATGATGTTGCACCTCTGAAATCAATGAAGGCAACTTTGTTAATTCCATTTTTGCAAATGTTTCCTTCAATTCATCATCACCAAAGGTTCTTACCAAATTACAACAGTCACGAGCAGCAATAAGAATTTTTTTAAGTTTAAGCAATTCCTGCTTATCCTCAATCGTAGATATTTCCGAACTAAATTCTTCTGCATTATCTGTGGTGTAGTTAAAAAGAACCTGCTGCACTTCCTGCATTTGTTTAATGAGTTCTGCCGGGTCTTCAATAACCTGTTTGAATGTATCTGTTTCATTTCCCGCACCAACTTCATTCGGGTCATTAAAACGGTTCAGCTCTTTGAGGTATGCTTCATTTGTTTCCTCAAAATTCCTTTTTATATTTGCAAAATCAATGACATAACCATAATGGTTTTCTTTATACGGTCTGTTGACTCTTGTAATTGCCTGCAACAAATTATGGTCTTTCAATTTTCGACCAAAATACAGGCGTTTCAATCTTGGTGCATCAAATCCGGTAAGAAGCATATTGAAAACGATAAGAATATCAACTGTCATATTATTTTTGAAGTCATCAATAATCTTATCTCTTGTATCTTTGTCATCACTATCGTGAAGTATAAGTCCAGCTCGCAAATGACTTTTCATAGAAGCGTCTTTATTAAGTTCTGCTTGAATTTCATCAAAATACGCAAACAGCTTCCTTGCCTGCTCACTTGTTTCACAAATGACCATACCGCCGAGCGTATTATCTCCCTGAATTTGTCTAAATCTCTTTAGGTCAGAAATAATATATCTAAGCAACTCTTTGACATAGTTATCGTGTTCAACAATCTGACTTTTCTTTACGTCTTTCTTTTCTACCAAAGTTTCAAGTTTTTCGTAAATCTCAGAAAGTCGCTCTTTATACTGAGTTTCTATGTCCTCACGGATAATTTTCAGCGTATATCCATCTAAAATTGATTTGTCATAATAGTATGTATGAATATAATTACCAAAAACTCTCCAAGATTCTCTTTCTTCTTTCAAAAGCGGTGTTCCTGTCAACGCAATCTTTATTGCATTTTTATCTGCATCAAGAAGATTAGCCAAGAATGAGCCTTCTGGTTTATACCCTCTATGTGCTTCATCAATAATAAACACCCTCTGCAAATTCGTTGCATATGCAGGAAGGTCAACTTTTGACCTATCTTCAGCAAAACGCTGTATATTTACTACTGTAATTTCAGGTTTTCCCGTATTTCCCTCTTGTGCTTGATTGTTACGGAACTGCTCCATAAGTTCAGCACGGGAACTTGCCGTTTTCACAACCAATCCACGAGCTTCAAATTCTTCTGAAGCCTGTTTCAGCAAATCAAGGCGGTCAACAATGAAATAAAACTTTGCAACTTTATTTTGTTTGCTGAAATAGTCAGAAAGAACATAAGTAAGATAATAAGAAAGGGCTGTCTTTCCACTACCTTGAGTATGCCATATAACACCTGAATTAACACCTTCATCAATCTTACTTCTTACTGTTAAGGCAGCAAACATCTGTTGATAACGCATTATATGTTTCTGCTCAATAAACTCTATCTTGCCATTTATTTCTTTATGAAAACGAACATAGGCAATTCCATATTTTAATATAAATAACAATCTTTCAGGACTGCACATAGATGTCAGTACTCGATTGGTCGGTGTATAGGCATCTAAATTTGTTTGATATTCCGGAGAAGTATGAATAACCTGACAATTAAAGTCAGTCAATATCTTCTTTTCAACAATCGGGTCAATATCCTTATATGGGAAATCTGCATTATAAGGTGCAATATCCAAATTTGTAGGATTTTCTTCTCTGAAACAGTTGAACGGTGCAGACTGTTTTGCCGTCGTACAATAGAATGCCCCCTGAACCGGAACAATACCACCCATAGTGTCATATTCCATATTATTAGAGAAAATCATCAACTGTGTAATATTCAAAAATCTCCTAAATTTTTTATTAGGAAATCTCTTTTGGTTCATTCTCTTGCTTTCTGCAACCATACCGCCGTGATTATTCGGCTTCTTTACTTCAACAAATACAAGTGGAAGTCCATTTACAAACAATGTAATATCAGGTCTAAATTCATCTTGGTCACGCTTACAAGTGAACTCGGCGGTAAAATGATAT
>ULOC01014899.1_pt1 | contig 13982 bp, 8 predicted proteins | sample 1952181 | NCBI WGS metagenome assembly ULOC01 (sample SAMEA4835592, study PRJEB28245) | human gut metagenome | biome: gut microbiome; material: fecal sample | place: Denmark | collected 2008
CACTTGCACTTGCACTTGCCAAGGAGAAGAACGCGGATGTTGTTCTTGCAACAGACCCGGATGCCGACAGACTCGGAGTATATGCCAAGGATTCCAAGACAGGTGAATATATGTCATTCACAGGTAACATGTCGGGAATGCTTATCGCAGAATACATTCTCTCCCAGAAGAAGGAGAAAGGACTTATTCCTGCTAACGGTGCATTGGTCAAGACAATCGTTTCAACCAATCTCGCAGATGTTATTGCCAAGGAATATAATCTTAAACTTATCGAAGTACTTACAGGTTTCAAATATATCGGAGAGCAGATTAAGTGGTTTGAGCAGAATCATACCTATGAGTATATGTTCGGATTCGAGGAAAGCTACGGCTGTCTCGTAGGCACACATGCAAGGGATAAGGATGCCATTGTTGCGGTTCTTATGCTCTGTGAGGCTGCTGCATACTATAAGAAGCAGGGACTTACACTCTGGGATCAGATGCTTAAGATTTACGAGAAATACGGATATTTCAGAGAGACACTTGTATCTCTTGAGAGAAAGGGTGTTGAAGGAGTCGCCGAGATTCAGGCAATGCTTGAGAAATTACGTAACAACCCTCCTGCAGAAATCGGAGGATATAAGGTTCTTGAGTTCAGGGATTATGAGAAAGATATTGTTAAACGTGCTGACGGAAGTACAGGCACAACAGGTCTTCCTGAATCCAATGTTCTCTATTTTGACCTTGAAGACAATGCATGGTGCTGTGCAAGACCTTCAGGAACCGAACCAAAGGTTAAGTTCTATATGGGTGTTAAGGGAAACAGCTTTGAGGATGCGGATAAGAAACTTGCCGGCCTCAAAGAAAGCATGATGAGTCTTGTTGAATAATTCAATATAACCAATGATTATTATCCCGTTCATACGCCAGATGAGAGTATGGACGGGATTTTCTATACCCGGTATATGAAAATATCACTTATTTTCCTTATTTGCTACACAAAAAGTACACAATTTCCATCTATACTCATAGACATAGAAAGCGATAAAGATTACACCAAAGGAGATGTATTGATATGTATAATGATGAAAATAATTACACAGCATATAACAGCGAGCCGCAGCCACAGCCACAGCCACAGCCGCAGCTCACCAAGAAGGGTTTAAGAGCCATGAGAAAGGCTCAGAGAATTGAACGCAGGGCCTCACAGCCTAAGAAAAAGAACTGGTTTGTAAGAGGCGTAGCGATGGTTGTCTGTGCAGTGCTTTTAGGCGGAGTTGCCGGAGTTGCCTGCTACGGCGTAAGTTATGCAGGATATAGCTTATTCCCTATTAAGAACAGCAGCCAGACAGATGCTTTGGCAAAGCCGGCAACTACGGCGGCACAGCTTGGTAATGTAAATGCCAACAAGGACATCACGGCCACGGTATATGATGTATCCGATATAGTTGATTCGGTAATATCGTCCGTAGTAGCCATCAATGGTGAATATACACAGGAAGTTAACTACGGCTGGTTCGGAAGCCAGACCCAGAAGTCAACGGTAAGCGGTTCCGGTATCATAATCGGTTCAACCGATGATGAGCTTCTTATGGTAACCAATGCACACGTAATTGACGGCGTTGAGAATCTTGCGGTAACATTTTATGACGGAAGCAAGGTTCCTGTTGAAGTCAAGAATAAAAAGAGCAGCTATGACCTCGCGGTAATTTCGGCAAAGCTTTCGGATATTCCTAAGGATGCCATTTATACTATAGCAACACTTGGCGATTCATCACAGATTAAAGTCGGTGAAGCAGCAATAGCAGTAGGTAACTCAATGGGTTACGGTATTTCGGTTACCACAGGATGCATCAGTGCAATTGATAAAACTGTAACAGTTGAAAGCACGGAATACAATAACCTTATCCAGACAGATGCAGCCATTAATCCGGGCAACAGTGGCGGTGCTCTCTTCAATGCGCAGGGCGAAGTAATCGGTATCAACTCAGTCAAGATGAGTACAACAGGTGTCGAAGGAATGGGATACGCTATTTCAATTTCATCTGTTAAGGATATCATTAACGAACTTTCAACAACAGATTCAAGAAAACAGCTTGATGATGATGAAAGAGGTTACCTCGGAATTACAGGCGTAAGTATAACAAGCCAGATTTCACAGACATATGGATATCCGGTAGGTGTTGCCATCAGAAACATTACCAAAAACGGTGCAGCAGATAAGGCAGGACTTATCAAGAATGATATCATATGTTCCTTTGACGGTGAAACGGTTGAGACTATAGATTCTCTTGTTGAACTTATGAAATACTATGCCGTCGGAGAGACAGTCAAGGTTGAATATTATCATATGAACTCTTCGGGAGAATATGAGAAAACATCAACTACCGTAACACTTACATCCAATCCTGAGGAATAATTCATAATGAATATGACGCCGGATGCCATTGCAATAATGGTGTCCGGTTTTTTTTATCATGGCGACGTTGAATTATAAACGGGAATATGTTAGAATTAACACGATTATTTATGGAGGAATAACTAATGGAAGAGATTATCAATAATAACGATGATGAGCAGAAGGACAATGATCAGAACGAGGATAAAGATTTTGAAGAATATGAGAAAATCTGTTATCTGTGCCACAGACCGGAGAGCAAGGCCGGCAAGATGATTGAACTTCCGCAGAATATATATATCTGTGCTGATTGTATGCAGAAGACATTCGACAGCATGAACGGACCTGGCGGATACGATGACCTGATGAAGATGAGCGGTATGCCGGGTATACATTTTATGAATCTCTCGGATTTCGGCGATATGCCGGAGCGTCAGAAGATTAAGAAGAGAAAGAAAGGCGATAATCAGATACCGCCGATAGACCTTAAGTCAGTTCCGGCACCTCACGAGATAAAGGCTATGCTTGACGAATATGTAATCGGACAGGAATATGCCAAGAAGGTTATTTCCGTTGCCGTTTATAATCATTATAAGAGAGTTGCCACGAATACAATGGACTCCATCGAGATTCAGAAGTCCAATATGCTTATGATAGGACCTACAGGTTCCGGTAAGACATATCTTGTACAGACGCTTGCAAGACTTCTGGATGTGCCGCTTGCGATTACGGATGCCACATCACTTACCGAGGCAGGATACATCGGAGATGATATTGAGAGCGTTGTATCGAAGCTCCTCGCAGCAGCCGATAATGATGTTGACAAGGCTGAGCGCGGTATTATTTTTATCGATGAGATAGATAAGATAGCCAAGAAAAAAGAAACACGTAACCGTGATGTCAGCGGCGAATCGGTACAGCAGGGTCTCTTAAGAATACTTGAGGGAAGTGATGTTGAGGTGCCGGTCGGAGCCAATTCCAAGAATGCCATGGTTCCGCTTACAACCGTAAATACAAGAAATATACTCTTCATATGCGGCGGTGCTTTTCCTGATCTCGATGACATTATTAAGGCAAGACTCAATAAGCAGTCATCAATCGGTTTCAAGGCCGATCTGAAGGATAAATACGATGAGGACCCGGACATTCTTGAGAAAGTTACATTGGAGGATCTGCGCGAATTCGGTATGATACCGGAGTTCTTAGGTCGTCTTCCGGTAGTATTTACACTTAAGAAGCTTACCGAGGAAATGCTCGTGAGAATCCTCAAGGAGCCGAAGAACGCCATCCTGAAACAATATCACAAATTATTGGAACTGGATGAGGTTGATCTTCAGTTTGAAGACAGCGCATATGAGGCTATTGCGAAGAAGGCTCTTGAGAAAGATACCGGCGCAAGAGCATTACGCTCCATCATTGAAGATTTCATGCTTGATATCATGTATGAGACACCTAAGGATAAGAACATCGGCCGTGTAATTATCACGAAGGATTACATTGAGAAGAAGGGCGGTCCGGTCATCGAACCGAGAGGTGTCGCTGTTCTTGAAGAACATTAGGCATTATTTTACGGCATGCTCCATATACTAAAATAAAAATGGATTTTTGCAGCGACGTATTTACATCTGAGGAATACACTGAATATATTCTGAGAGACGGATATTATACTAGGAGAGCGTTGGAACCGTATGCAGATTATTGCATTGCGGGAATTAGCGATAAATGGGCAATAGTATCTTTTAATATCAATATGACACAAGAGAGTACCTTTGAAAGACTGGGGTACTCTTTTTTGCCCAAATTATACGGTCTGTCGGATGTGACAGCAGTGAATGCGGCGGGAATCACGGCGGTCAGGCAGCAGCCTGTGCTTGAACTGTATGGCAGCGGAACCTATATAGCTATAATTGACACCGGGATAAACTGGAGGCATGAGGCATTCCTTAACAGTGACGGAACCAGCAGAATTGAGGTTATGTGGGATCAGCAGACCAACAGAATATATTATAACCGGGACATAAACGAGGCACTTGCCGGCGGCGGGGACATTCCGGGCGATGATATAGGACATGGGACTTATATGGCGGGCGTGGCTGCAGGTAATATCAACAGACAGTCAGGATTTTCGGGTGTCGCGCCATACAGCCGTCTGATTGTGGTCAGATTGCAGCAGGCTAAGCATTATCTGCGCGATATATATTTTGTGCGTGACAACGTGCCGGCATATTCCGAAGCCGATATAATGCGCGCAGTTGCATTTGTGTCGGATTATTCAGAACAAAAAGGAGTAACGGTATCATATGCTATAGGAATGGGCAGCAATCTCGGTTCACATGCGGGCATATCGCCGCTTGCCGAATATCTTGGTGATGAGGCGGAGAGACCGGGACATTGCGTCACATTGTCAGTGGGTAATGAGGGAAATGAGCGGCTGCACTTTGCGGGCCGCATATCCGGCGATGAAGTACAGAGTGTTGAAATCAAAGTCGGACGGGGCGAGAATGGATTTGTATGTGAATTGTGGTCAATGGCTCCGGAAGTATATACCGTGGAAATAATTTCGCCGGGCGGGCAGATTATCAACAGACTGCCAAGCAGAACCGGAACCAGTACTGTACTTAGTTTTCTTTTTGAAAATACGGTAGTTGAAATTTATTACCAGCTGTTTGAAAAAAGTTCCGGGATGAATGTGGTTGCCATGCGTTTTGACAGTCCATCGGAGGGCATATGGACAATTAATGTATACGGACGTGATCTGACCACCGGAAATTACGATATATGGATCGATAACCGTGAATTTTTAACGGATGATACTTATTTCGTGGTATCGGATCCTTACGAGACAGTTACAAACCCTGCCAATGTCCCCGAGTGCATTGCTGTGGCCGCCTACAGCCATAAGGATAATTCTCTTTACCTGAAAAACGGGCGCGGATATAATTCAGATGGCATAATCAAGCCGGATTTTGCCGCTCCGGGTGTGGATATTCTGGTGCCGGACCATATGGGTGCTGCCTCTTATGTACGGCGCAGCGGCAGCAGCATAGCCACGGCATTTACTGCCGGTACGGCAGCTCTTCTGCAGGAATATGGCAGCAGAAACGGAAATATGCGTATCATGACAACTTCGGCAATCAAGAACATATTGATATCCGGATGCGGAAGAAAACACGGTATAACATATCCCAACAGGGAATGGGGTTACGGTACATTAAACCTGTATAATTCAATTGATAATCTTCGCCGCGGATAATAAAATAATGTTACGTTGTTCCGGACTTTTGTAAAATAAATTTAAACAAGGTATTGACTTTATATTTTTAACGTGCTATAACTTAGTCATTAAATGAAGAGGCAAAGGTGCCTGATAAAGGCCACCTTTGTCTCTTTTTTTGTTTAGGAAAAGGAGGAAGAAAAATGGGAGATTTTTCAATCATCGACACATTCTGGGTATTTCTGGCAGCAATCCTTGTATTCTTCATGAATCTTGGTTTTGCGGCAGTTGAGGCCGGATTTGCCAGATCCAAAAACACGGTAAACATATTATCAAAGAACTTTATCGTGTTCGCTGTATCATCAATAGGTTATCTGCTTCTTGGCTGGGGCCTTATGTTCGGAGGCGATAACCCGTTTATCGGAACCAAGTCGTTATTCATTCTTGGCTCATCCGACAATTCATTTTATGACAACACGTTAACCTCAAGTGTTCCGTTCTGGGGCAAGGTATTTTTCCAGATGGTATTCTGCGGAACAGCAGCAACCATCGTTTCCGGAGCGGTAGCAGAACGTATTAAATATGTTTCATTCATTATTTTCTCGTTCGTGCTCACAATTATAATATATCCTATCATTGGTCACTGGATCTGGGGCGGCGGCTGGCTTGCAAGACTCGGTTTCCAGGATTTCGCAGGTGACACCGTAGTCCATTCGGTCGGCGGCTGGGCAGCTCTCTCCGGAGCACTCATCCTTGGACCTCGTATCGGCAAATACGGCAAGGACGGCAAGCCTCGTGCAATTCCGGGTCACAATATGTCACTCGCCGTTATCGGTCTTTTTGTTCTGTGGCTTGGATGGTTCGGTTTCAATCCGGGCTCAACAATGAGTTTCCAGAATCCGTCCGATGTAATGCACATACTTTTTACAACCAATGCTTCAGCTGTAGCGGCTGTTCTTACATCTACGATAGCTTCATGGATAGTTATCGGCAAGCCTGACCTTGGCATGACAGTCAACGGCTGTCTCGCAGGTCTCGTCGGAATCACAGCAAGCTGCGCTTATGTAAGCATACCGGTTTCACTCCTTATTGGAGCAGTTGCCGGCGTAATTGTAGTTCTTCTTGTCGGTTTCTTCGACCGCCTCGGAATTGATGACCCTGTCGGCGCAACTTCAGTCCACCTCGGCTGTGGCGTATTCGGTACAATCTGCGTGGGTCTTTTTGCCAAAGAGGGTGTGACAAGTCTTTCTACCGTGAACGGTCTTTTCTACGGTGGCGGCGCAAAACTCCTCGGCACAGAGCTTCTCGGTATCGTTGCAGTCGGTGCGTTTGTATTTGCGGCAGCATCCCTTACATGGTTCGTCCTCAAGAAAACCATCGGCATCCGTGTAACGGCCAAGGAGGAAATCGCAGGTCTTGACATCGGCGAGCATGGCAACATCGCATATCCTGATTTTGCACTCGTAACCGAGATGTCCGAATATGATGACGAGGCACCGGCTGACGAGACAGATGTATCTGCCAAGGTTCCCGTCAACGAGGCTGTCGTGGTCGAGCATCACGAAGCGGTCGACAGCGGCATAAGCAAGGCGACAATCATCATGAACCAGTCGAAATTCTCGCAGCTGCAGGATGCTCTTGAATCAATCGGCATAACCGGTATGACCGTAACCAACGTCTTCGGATATGGTGTCCAGAAAGGCCACAAGGCATTCTTCCGTGGCGCACCTATCGAGACACGCCTCCTGCCGAAAATCAAGATTGACGTCGTAATCTCCAAGATTCCGGTCAACACTCTTGTAACCACAGTCCAGAAGGTTCTTTACACCGGCAACATCGGCGACGGCAAGATATTCATCTACGACGTTCGCGATGTCGTCAAGGTCCGCACCGGCGAGCACGGATTTGACGCACTGCAGGATGAGGAAAAATAAATAGAAAAACCAATAAAGAGTCTGTCCCGAAAAGAGGAACAGGCTCTTTTGTGTGTGGGAAAAATGTTTGATTTAATACATGAATCGTGGTATTATATATGCATATTTAACAAAAGAATTAACGAGAGAGTGTATATTAAAAATACTTGAAATTTAGAATGAGTGGTGGATTTTAAATTTGTGCAAAATAAAAAGGCTATGAAGCCTTTTTATTAATAGCACCAATGTGCGTAAACAATATCGGTTAAAACCTTATTTGCACTCACCTTGTAAGTATCTTTATAATAACACAGACCTATGTTAAAATGCAAGAATAATTTTTTAAGGAGAAAAAATAATGGACAAAAAGATGTATGTTGGAATTGATATGGGAACCAATTCGGTAGGAATGGCGGTAACTGATGAAGAGTATAACTTATACAGGGTTAAGGGAAAGGATTTATGGTGCTCAAGGCTATTTACCGAAGCTGATACAGCCGCTGAACGCAGAACGAACCGTATATCAAGACGTCGTCGCCAGAGGGAAGTTGCAAGGCAGGGAGTTTTGCGGAAGTTGTTTGCTGATGAAATAAATAAGGTCGATGAGGGCTTTTTTGCCAGACTCGACGAATCAAAATATCATTTAGAAGACAGGGATAGTGAACAGAAATATACATTATTTACAGATACGGGATATACAGATAAAGATTATTTCAAAGACTACCCTACAATTTTCCATCTGCGTAATGAATTATTGCATCCGGTGAAGGACAGCTATGATGTCAGATTGGTATATTTGGCAATAGCAAACATGTTTAAGCATAGAGGCAATTTTTTGAATGAATCCCTGGACGCAGATAAAATAACATCCAGTGCAGACGAAGCATACAGGAGCCTGGTCGAAACGGCTATGATGTATTCAATAGAGTTTCCTGAGAATATAAATGTTAAGAAATTTATTGATATAATTGGAGAAAATGGTGTTTCCAGAAGCAAACATCTGGAAAATGTATGTGAATATCTTGAAATTACCAAAAAAGATAAGCAGGCATATGAGATATTGAAACTTGTATGCGGTATGAGCGGAGTGCTTATAAATATTTACGGCGATGAAGTAATAGACGAAGAAAATAAGAAATTCAGCATATGTTTCAGGGACTCTAACTATGAAGAAAAGGAGGGTGAGGCACTAGAACTGTTAGGCGATGAATACTTTGAACTATTGGAGGCTATAAAAGAGATACATGATATCGGAATGCTTGCAGGCATAATAAAGGGCCACAAGTACCTTTCTGAGGCAAGAGTTGATCTTTACGAACAGCATAAAAAAGATTTGGATATGCTCCAGCATGTCTTGAAGAAATATGATATGAAGGCATATGATGAAATGTTCAGAGTTATGAAAGCCGGAAATTACAGTGCGTATGTTGGCAGCGTTAATGCGCATAGTAAGAAAATACGCAGAAATGGCGGAGACGGAAGAACCCGGGAAGAATTTTATAAAAATGTAAAGGCTGTGTTAAAAAAATTCCCGGAAGATGATGAAGAAATAAAGACTATATTGTCTGAAATTGATAGTGAGACTTTTATGCCAAAACAGTTGACGGCTTCCAATGGTGTTATCCCAAATCAATTACATGTGTCGGAATTAAAAGCCATCCTGACAAATGCGGAGAAATATCTTCCGTTTCTGCTTGGCAAGGATGAGTCAGGACTGACGGTTTCTGAAAGGATAGTTGAACTGTTCAGATTCCATATACCGTATTATGTAGGACCGATAGGCGCACAAGGCGAAAATGTATGGGCCCAAAGAAGACCGGGAGAAGAAAAAGGCAGAGTTTATCCGTGGAATTTTGAGCAGAAAATAGATACACAGAGCGCCGCAAAAGAATTTATCAACAGAATGGTAAGGCATTGTACATATCTTTCCGGCGAACGCACACTGCCGAAACAATCATTTTTATACGAGAAATTTATGGTGTTAAATGAACTTAATAATCTTAGGATTGATGGTAAGAAACCATCAGTACAGGTTAAGCAGGGCATATATGAAGAACTTTTCAAAACAGGAAAAAGAGTTACATTAAATAAACTTAAAGATTATTTATATAATAAATCAATCATAGCGTCAAAAGAAGATGTTGTGATTGAGGGTATTGATGGTGGTTTTAATGCTTCATTGACATCCGTAGGTAAATTCCGTGGAGTGTTGGGAGATGAGCTTTTCACAGATGCCAATCAGGCAATGGCAGAGGAAATTATATTTTGGGGTACCGTATACGGTAACGATAAGAAATTTTTAAAAGATGAGATAGAAAGCAAATATGGTACAGTTCTGTCCAAAGATCAGATAAAGCGTATCCTTGGTTTTAAATTCAATGGCTGGGGAAATTTATCTAAGACATTCCTTGAACTTCAGGGATTATGCGAGTGCGGAGATTGTTCGCTCATACAGGCACTTTGGGAGACAAATCATAACTTGATGGAATTGTTATCAGAGCAGTATGGATTCAAAAAGGAATTGGATGCATTGGCATGTAATGTGGAAAAACCGCTTACCGAATGGACAATAGATGACCTTGATAACAAGTATTTATCAGCTCCGGTAAAAAGAATGGTATGGCAGACAATCAAAATGCTGAGGGAGGCCTGTGAACTTACCAATAAAGAACCGGACAGGGTCTTTGTTGAAATGCCAAGAGAACACGGAAAGGAAAATGACAGAAAAGCATCAAGAAAGAAAAAATTACTTGACCTGTATTCGGCACTTAAACGGGAAAATAAGACATGGGCCGAATTGAAAATCAGAGAAATCGAAGGAAAAACAGAAGCTGATTTCAGAATAAAAAAATTGTACCTTTATTATATGCAGCAAGGCAAATGTATGTATAGCGGCGAGAAAATAGAATTGAATGATTTGTTCAATAATAATCTTTATGATATCGACCATATATATCCGAGACATTTTATAAAGGATGACAGTCTGGAAAATAACCTGGTGTTAGTCAAAAAACAGATTAATAACCACAAGAGCGATAACTATCCGTTGGAAAGTAATATCCGGAAGAATATGAATGAATTCTGGAAAACATTACGTGAAAAAAATTTTATTTCAAAGGAAAAATATAGCAGATTAATTCGCACAGAAGAATTTACGGACGAAGAAAAAGCTGCTTTTATCAGCAGACAGTTAGTGGAGACAAGACAGGGAACCAAGGCAATATCACAGGTATTGAAACAGGCTTTTCCGAATACTCAGATTGTATTTGTTAAGGCAGGTATTGTCAGCGATTTCAGAAAGAAATTCGATATAAATAAGGTCAGGGCACTTAATGACACTCACCATGCCAAGGATGCATACCTTAACATAGTTGTGGGAAATACATATTACACGAAATTCACGAATAATCCTATGAATTTCATAAAGGATGCAAGGAAAAATCCTAAAAATGATTTCTACAGATACAACATGGATAAAATATTTGACTACAACGTAATCCGCAACGGAGAAGAAGCATGGATAGCGGATAATGGGAAGACAAAACAGCATGTATTGCGGATAATGAAGAAAAACTCCGTAACAATAACCGTAAAGACGGAAGAGTATCATGGAGCATTGTCAAACAAGGTTACTGTATGGAGTAAAGAAAAAGCTAAAGGAAATCCGGATGCATATATGCCGGTCAAGACAAGTGATACAAAGGCTCAAGATGTTACAAAATATGGTGGCATTACATCTATTGCAAATTCCGGATATACCCTTGTAGAATATAAGGTGAAAGGTAAGAAAGTCAGAAGTCTGGAAGCACTTCCGGTGTATCTTGGCAGAAGTAATGCATTGACTAATGAAGATATAATGCAGTATATATCGGCAGCATTACAAAAAGAGTATGCCGGTAAAGAAATATCGGATTTAAGTGTGAGAGTACCATTTGTTCCACAGAAATCCAAGGTCAGAGTAGATGGTTTCGAATATTATCTTGGCGGTAAAACAGGCAATCGTATATGTTTAAATAATGCAATGTCTTTGTATTTATCAGAAAACGACGAGGAATACCTTAGGAAGATAATGAAGGCAATAGAAATAGACAATTATGAGGAGATTGATAAAGATAGCAATGCGATAATTACTGAAGAGAAAAATGTGGATTTGTTTGATGTCTTAAGCGTAAAACTTAACAGTGAACCATATATAAATAATCGATGGAACATATATAAAACATTGGATGGTAAGAAAGAAATATTTGAAAATCTGGATATTAAAAAGCAGTGTTATGTTATTAGTCAGATTATTTTCTGGATTAACTCATCAACTCAAAGTGTGAATTTGAAGGATGTATGTGGCAGTGAACATTCCGGAATGCAACCGTTAAATAAAAAGATATCAGAGTGCAAAGAATGCATCCTTATTCATCAGTCTGTAACAGGTATGTATGAGAGAAGAATAGACCTGTTAAGCATATGAGTTGGCGAGTGATAGTGGTTTCAAGAAGTGCCAAGCTGGATTATCAGATGGGATATATGGTAGTCCGGCAGGAAGAAACCACGAAGATATTTCTTAATGAAATAAGTACCGTTATTATAGAGACCACGGCGGTCTCTATAACGGGAACTTTAATGAGCGAATTGATGAAGAACAAAATAAAAGTAATATTTTGTGATGAAAAGAGAAATCCATCTTCAGAATTGATACCATATTATGGGGCTCATGACACAAGTGCCAAGGTCAGAAATCAAATTGCATGGACCGATGACATAAAGGCAACGGTGTGGACCGAAATTGTCACAGAGAAAATCCGGAAACAGAAAGAACTGCTGGAAGACATTGGTAAGATTGAAGAAGCAATTTTGCTGCAAAGTTATATAGATGATATGCAATATGGAGATTCAACCAATAGAGAAGGACATGCAGCGAAAGTGTATTTTAATGCGTTATTTGGAAAAGACTTTACAAGAACGGCTGATTGTAATATTAATGCTGCCTTGAATTATGGGTACAGTATAATACTGTCGTCATTTACCAGAGAGATTGTGGCGAACGGGTATATTACGCAGATTGGGCTATTTCATGACAATATGTTTAATCAGTTTAACCTGGCATCTGACTTGATGGAACCGTTCCGGCCTATAGTAGATGATGCAGTTTACAATATGAAAATTAGTGTTTTTGAAAAGAATGAAAAGATGCAGCTGGTAAACCTGCTAAATAAATCTGTTAACATAAATGACCGTACAGAATATGTAAATAATGCTATAAAAATATATTGTAGAAGTATCTTTGATGCACTTTGTGATAAGGATATAGCACTGATAAAATTTTATTCATTGTAAATTTCAGAGGGAAAGGATATGAGTTATAGATTTATGAGGATATTGGTAATGTTTGATTTACCAACAATAACCGCAGCAGAACGGCGTGAATATACGTTATTCAGAAAATATCTGATAAAATCGGGTTTTATGATGATGCAGGAATCAATATATTGTAAACTATCACCGAATTCAACATTAGCAGATGCAGCAATAGAGAATGTTCGTAAGAATAAACCGTCTAAGGGACTGGTGCAGATATTAAGGGTAACAGAAAAACAATTTGCAAAAATGGATTATATAGTAGGAGAGGGTAATACGGAAGTGTTATCATCCGACGACAGATTGGTGATACTATGAAACTTGTAGAACGAGAGTATGGAATTGAAGTGGATATTAAAGAAAATATAGTTTCAATCATTGTCCTGGAAGATGTCAAATTAAGGCTTCCGTTGATTAATGAATTATTTTCGCAGACATCCGGCAAGGAAGGCAATTGGCTGCTTTTTGAAAATGACAAGAGTTTTGATTTGGGAAAGAAAGTGGAATTAATTCTGGAACCGTTGACATTGACGCTGAATAATAAAAAGGTTAAGACTAAATTGTATCAGGACATAAAAACGATTGCACAAGATTACTGTTTCTCGCAAGGGCTAGAGGTACATTCCCAGATATGTAATTATTTGGAAAATATGCTGGATAAATTGCCATATCCCATAAAATATGATGAAGACTGGGATGTATCGGAAATTCTTAAAGCATATAATGTGGAACTCGTTGAAGAATATGACAATATATTTGAAAAATTATATAATTATATTAAATTAGTGAATACCGTATGCGGGACTGAAATATTTGTCATGGTTAATATTAAGCAGTACCTGACAGATGATCAGATAACTGAGTTGTACAAAATGGCCGCATATGGTAAAATACAATTGGTGTTGATAGAATTCAGTATAAATAACAAAAGAGATTGTGAAGAATTGTATATTCTTGACAATGACGATTGCGTTATTACATATTAGCATCACTAACTTAGAGAATGTTTTGCACTGATACTGATATAGAGAAAATGCTTGAACATATGCCAATATGTTATGGGTTCGGTGATAACCTTGAAAAAAGATTTGAGGTTTGAGAACCTTGTAAGTAAATAAAGGTGTAA
>ULOC01036011.1_pt1 | contig 13911 bp, 9 predicted proteins | sample 1952181 | NCBI WGS metagenome assembly ULOC01 (sample SAMEA4835592, study PRJEB28245) | human gut metagenome | biome: gut microbiome; material: fecal sample | place: Denmark | collected 2008
CCATCAAGGAAGTGAAATAAGAAATAATAAGGGAAAGATTGTGGCTTTCAATAATTATTTTATCAATAGTTCGTTAATAATTAGCCATCACTAAAGCCGCTTTCGCTGTAAATGAATGCTTCAGGGTGGTATGGAATATGGTAACTGGGGTATGGTAGAATAATTCTTGTATAACAATCAGTAAGAAAAGGTGTATCGGTCTTTTGTCGGTATGCCTTTTCCCTTTCTACGGATAGCAGACTTATGGGAGTGAGGTACGAATGTTAGTTTAGTAAGGTCTCAATTGAGTTTTCGCAAATTTGGAGATTTGTCAAATGCTTTTTATATTTGCACTACATTCGTCTGATTTCTTGATATTGCCCTAGTATGTTAAATGTTAATCATGGAACGATTTTTTCAGATTATAATATTTCTGTTGTTTTCTTTTATTACTTTGGGATGTAATCATAAGAAAGTTTTTTCTTCGAATGAAGATTTGTTGTTGGAACTTGATGATGCTATAGCTAATGCTCAGAAATATGATTCAGTAAAGATTATAACTATTGAAAGATTAAAGACGGTTCAAAGTAACCAGTCCCCTATTGATCGGTTTGCTTTGAATAAGCAGCTCTTTATGCAATATAAGTCATTTATATGTGATTCTGCTTTGTATTACATTGATGAAAATATTGCGATTGCTAAAGACATTGGGCGAGAGGATTTGTTGGTGTGGGCTTTGATCGAGAAAGCCGACTTAATATCCAAAGCTGGTTTGTTTTCTGAAGCTTTTGGCTTGTTGAATTCCATTTCTTCAAGAAAGATTCCGGATAAGATTAAAGAAAAATATTTTCTTATGTATGAAACGACGTATCAGTACATGCATGAATATACATTTGGCAGTGAATATTCAGATAAGTATATCAAGAAAGTATCTGCATACCGCGACTCTGTTTTGCAAATGGTTTTACCGGAATCATTTACGTATATCACAGAATATGGTTCTAAATTAATCGAAAAACGTCAGTTTGCTGAGGCAATAGAACTTCTTATTTCCCAATTGGATAAGTATACTTCTGGTACTAGAGAATATTCGGTGATGGCTTCTATTTTGGCTTATGCTTATCAAATGGATGGCAATAGAGATTTATATGAAAAGTATATTACCTTAAGTGCCATTTCAGATATAAAAGGTTGTATCAAAGAAAATCTTGCTATTCGTTCTCTGGCTGAGCTTCGTTTTGAGATGGGCGATATAGAGCGGGCTCATTCTTATCTGTTGAAAAGTGTAGATGACGCGAATTATTTTTCAGCACGGATGCGTAAGAATCAATCGGCTAATGCTTTACCTCTAATTACCCAGACTTATGGAGTCACACAGCAGCATGCACAATTAAAACTTAAATATTCTTTGTTGGTCATTAGTTTGTTAGCTATATGTCTGATAATAGCGTTGTTCTATATTTTTAAGCAATTACGTCTTGTTTCTCGAAGTTTGAAATTGGTTTCAGAGACCAAAGATAAGCTATTGGTGCTGAATCAGAAATTGTCTCAAACTAATATCGCTTTGACAGATTCTAATGCCGCACTGATAGAATCTAGCCGCATAAAAGAAGAGTATATCGGTAAGTTCATGGAACTTTGTTCTATTTATATATCTACTTTGGAGCAGTATCGCAAGACTTTGGCTAAACAAGCTTCTAAAGGACATATAGAAGAACTTTATAGTGCGTTGCGTTCGGAAGATATTATTCATAATACGTTAAAAGATTTTTATGAGGTTTTTGATACCACCTTTTTAAATATTTACCCTCACTTTGTAGATGATTTTAATTCTTTATTTCCGGTCGAAGACCAGATTGTACTAAAACACGGAGAAAAATTGAATACAGAGTTGCGTACGTTTGCCCTGATTCGATTGGGAATAAAGAGTAGTGATAAAATAGCGCAATTCTTGCGTTGCTCGATTACCACAGCCTATACGTACCGTTCGAAACGTAAAAAGCGTTCCATACACCCAGATACTTTTGATGAAGATATATTGAAGATTGGACTTTAATATCTGAAAACGAGACTGGATAAATCTAGTTTTTATTAGTGTAGAAAGATGCGTATTTTATTGATAATAACATATTTACCTGTAATACTGATTTAGATTTTTGTTTGTTGTGCTATTTAGGTTGAATAATAGTCTATAGATTTGCGCATAGATTTTTTTAACCAATAATTTATAATTCACATGAAAAACAACAAGCTCTTTCAATGCAGGAAATCCCATTGGAGGTATTTGTTCCTCCTTTGTAGTTTACTTTTCTTGTCAACTACAGTGTGGGCACAACAAACAGTAAGCGGTACAGTTCTTGATGAAGGTGGTTCATCAATTATTGGCGCAACGGTTATGGTGAAAGGTAGTACAAACGGAACCGTAACCGACCTAGATGGAAAGTATGTTTTGTCTAATGTTCCACCAAAATCCGTATTGGTTTTTTCTTATATTGGCTTTGAAACGCAAGAAGTAAAAGTTGACGGACGTACAACCATCAATGTGACAATGTCGGAAGCCCAGCAGTTACTTGATGAAGTAGTTGTGGTGGGGTATGGTTCGTTGAGTCGTAAAGAATTGTCCAGCTCTATTGTACAGGTAGATAAAGATCAATTTCAGCAGGGAAGCATGAACAATGCTATGGAAATGCTTACAGGAAAGGTGGCAGGATTAAATGTGGCGACTTCTTCTCCAGCCGACCCGAATGGCAGTTCTTCCTTGCAGATACGAGGGGCTGCTTCCTTGTCAGCTGGGAATGATCCCTTGGTAGTAATTGATGGGGTAGCAGGAGGAGATATCCGTACATTGGCTCCCCAGGATATTGAATCGATTACGGTTCTCAAGGATGCGGCTTCTGCAGCTATTTACGGTACTCGAGGTGCCAATGGTGTTATTTTGATAACTACTAAAAAAGGTTCTGGGGCTGTGGGAAAACCGACATTTACCTACGATAGTTATTTTGCAGTTAATTTAGCCAAGAATGGTCCTGAGGTCCTTTCTGCAGACGAATGGCGTAGAGCACGTCGTGGTAATGATTTTGGTGCGAGTACAGATTGGTATGGGGAACTGATGCGTGATTTCTCATACGATACCAATCAGTATATATCCATTGATGGTAATACTGAAAAAGGATATTATACAGCATCACTGAACTACAAACGTGCGGTTGGACTTGACATTGTAAGCGCTAGAGAGGAATACGGTGCGCGTATGGCTATGCAGCAGCAGATATTCAATAAACGTCTGCAGTTGTCTTTTACACTGAACGGACGTAAGGTAAAAGAGGATTGGGGTGATAATTCTATGTTTGATACGGCTTTAGGAATGAACCCAACTATGCCGATATACAATGCTGATGGATCTTTTTATCAGCCTACATCTCCTACAAATGCCTCTAACCCGGTGGCAAAATTGCTGTTGGAAACTAGTCAGGGTAACCGTACTTATCTGTTAGGTACAGTAGATGCCAAGCTGAATATCTGGTCAAACGAACATCACACTATTAATACGACTTTATCTTATTCTTATGATTACAATGATTTGAAGAGTGATTTTTATACGCCATCTACATCAAGTGAATCATACTGGGATGGCTATAAGGGACGTGCCTCTATTCAATATCAGAAATGGTGGACGAATCGTTTGGAATGGATTGGCAATTACATTTTCAACCGTGACGGTCATGATGTGAAGCTTATGTTGGGATATACTTTTGAACGTTCAGATTGGGAACAGATGTTCATGCAGAATAACAATTTTACTTTTGACAATACGTTGTGGCATGGCATCGGTTCCGGATCTTATCTGACCGAAGGTAAGGCCAAGATGTATGCCGGTAAGTCTGAATCTACGTTGGTTGGTTTCTTTGGTAGAGTGAACTATAACTGGAAAGATTTATTGATAGCCTCTGCTTCGTTGAGATATGAAGGTTCTACAAAATTTGGTAAGAATAATAAGTGGGGATATTTTCCGTCTGCTTCTTTGGCCTGGGAAATGGCAAACATGGATTTCTTGAAGGATCACAATGAAGTGGTTCAGAGTTTGAAGCCACGTATTTCGTACGGTGTTACAGGTAGAAGTGGTTTTGATGCCTATAAGTCTATTGCTACTTATTCTTCAAGTGGCAAGTATCTGATTGATGGTGAATGGGTTACTGGGTATGCGCCCTCTAGCAATGCAAATCCTGAACTTTCATGGGAAAAATCATCCAGCACAAACTATGGTGTAGACTTTATGCTTTGGAATCGTTTTTATGGTTCTATAGAATATTTTGACCGTAGATCGAATGATTTGCTTTATACGTATACGGCTCCACAACCTCCTTACGTTTACTCCAGTATTTTGGTAAATGTGGGTACAATCAAGAACACAGGTTGGGAAATCCAACTGACAGGTGATGTATTTGTTGATACTCCTGTAAAATGGACGACCGGAATCAATTATTCTTATGGCAAGACAAAACTGACCAAATTGTCAAATGATATTTATCAGGCTTCTTATCTTGATTTATACCAGAAACCTGGTGCTGGTACAAGTGAATATTTCTTCCGTGTAGAAGAAGGTGGCCAGATTGGACAGTTTTATGGATATGAATATGCGGGAGTAGATGAAGGGGGCAATATGTTGGTGTATAATGCAGATGGGGAGAAAATATTGACAGCTGAAGCTACGGCAAAAGATAAAAGATATATCGGAAATGGCGTACCAAAGCATTTCTTGACATGGAACAATACAATTCGTTGGAAAGACTTTGATCTCAGTCTGATGTTCCAGGGAGCTTTTGGACATAAGATTTTCAATATGCGTAAATATGGTATGGGACTTCAGGGAAGCGGATCTGACAACGTGCTTCGTAGTGCTTATTTGGAGGACAGTAATGTCCTTACTGGAGGAGGTGTGATTTCTTCTTATTTCCTGGAGAAAGGAGATTATGTGAAGTTGTCAAATCTGACCTTGGGCTATAGCGTACCTTTGGCGAATAAGAAAATAGCAGAAAGTTTACGTATCTATGTAGCAGCAAAGAATTTGTTTACACTTACTGGTTATTCAGGTAATGATCCATCTATTGTAACTTCTACAGGCATTACACCTGGAGTGGATGTGAATAGTGCTTATCCTCAGGCTACTCAGGTAACACTGGGAGTTACTTTCCGTTTTAAATAATTTTATAACTTATTGATTGAATTGATTATGAAGATAATAAGATATTATTGGTTGATGGCAGTAGCTGTAGGGTGTTTGCTGTTTTCATGTACCAATCTGGAAGAAAAAGTATTCGATCGTGTTGATGCGTCTATTTATTATCAGGATGAGAATAGTATAAAGGGAGCTGTTGCTTCCATCTATTCTTCTGCATGTACCAGTTTCTTGGAATATTTCTGGTATCTTAATGAACTGAGTGCCGATCAGGTTGCTTGGCGTTCATGGAATGGTGGCTCATGGGGTTGGGATGAAGGAGAAAAATTTGTTCTTTCTTCTCAATCGTGGAATACGGAATCGGTCATTATCCGCTCTGCTTGGGAAACTGCCTGGACTACCATTGGACTATGTAACACATTGATTGAAGATTTGAATGAATTGGATCCGGCTTCGGTAGGTATCTCTCAAGAAAAGAAAGCAATGTATATTGCTGAGATTCGTACGTTGCGTGCGTGGGCTTATTATAATAACTTCGAACTATGGGGTGGAACATTACCGCTTAATATAAGTACTGGAGGTGAGATACCTGGCTCTGTAGACGCTGATTTTAATACAGGTTGTAAAAAAATCTATGATTTTATCATGACCGAATTGGATGAAACGGTGGCCGATTTGATGAAGGAAGACGGATCTGGAAGTACTCGGCTGCGTGTCAATCAAGGTATGAACCGTATGTTGAAAATGCGTTTGCTGCTTAATGCGGAATTATTCATCGGTGAAAATCATTATGATGAATGTGCTGCATTGTGCCAGGATATTATTGATGGTGATTATGGTACTTATTCGCTGGCTGATGACTGGAGAGATATTTATTCAAACAACAACGTAGAATGTCCGGAAGTCGTCTTTGCTTTTGCACAAGAAGAAGGACAGTTGACTAACAATAACCGTGATACGCCATTCCTGCCGTATAATTACAATGAATTTGTGGGACAAACTTTTGAAAAGAGCGGGTGGAATTGTTTCTGTCTGGTTCCTTCTAAGGATAATACAGGAAACGTGTTGTCTACTGGTGGAACAGATAACCCTCGTAGTTTCTTGTTTGATTATGGCGATAAGCTGGGAGCAGTAATGGATCGTTTTGATGATCATGATATTCGTAAACAGAACTTTCATTATGATCAAGCTACAGGAGAATATAATGGAATGTTCTTGATTGGTCCTATGAAGAATTATGAAACAGGTGAAGCAGTGCTTGCGAATGCAGACCGTGATGGACAACCATTGGTTTATGTAGATCAATTAGGTACTTTTATGAATCTTGGACGTCCTTTGGCAGCGGTAATGAATCCACGTTGGGGAGAAACAAACTCAGGCATCAGATTATTGAAATATCCGATGCTTCCTGCTTCTACCGGATTAAGCTATTTGGATATTGCAGAAGTAGAATTCCGTTTGGCTGAAGTGTACTATACATTGGCTGAGTGTAATTTACGCTCTGGAGACAGCAATACTGCTAAAAATTTGGTGAATAAGGTGCGTTCTCGTTATTTTACAGATAAGAGTATCGTAGAAAAACCGGGTCCGGGATTTACTGAGTTTGATATGGATTGGATGTTAAGTGAATGGGGACTTGAATTTTTGAATGAAGGTCGCCGTCGTCGTACGGATTTGCGTCGTTTCGATAAGTTTACACAAGGACAATGGTGGTTTTTTGGTCGTGATACAGAGACTGGATATGATCTGTCTGCTAAACGAGACCGTAAATATGAATGGTTTCCATTGCCTCAGTCGGCTTTAATGGTTAATCCAGGTTTGGTACAGAATCCTAATTATTAATTGAATCATGATGAAAATGGAAAAGAAATCTGTTTATACACGGCTGTTTGTTTTATTGTCAATGTTGACTTTGTTTTTAAACAGCTGTAAAGAGAAAGAGGAAATTGTTTTTGAAAGCGAACTTCCCCGGTTTGAGTTGCGTGAAGATCGTATCTTGTTGGAGGTTATTGTTCCTTCCACCACTCCTGTCGATGACAAAATATTTATCGTAGGGTCTTTTAATGGAGGAGAATCTAATGCCGTAAATAATCCGTTGTGGCAGTTGGAAAAGGCTTCTGATTATGATTATAAATATGGTATTTATTTGGATCCAAATTCATTCACTGAAGGAACATCCTTGTCTGATGGTTTTTATTTTTATTCCACTTCTCAAGGAAAGGAATGTGCGTTGGATGGAACAGAAATATTGCATGTGGACAATCCGGCATTGAATACTCGTACCAATGTAACAGTATCACGTTGGGCTTCTTATTTTGAAGAACCGGATTCAGGTGCAGAACAGCATGATGGTTATGTCATTTATGTTGTCGATCATTCGGAATATGATGAACTGGCTATGTATGCGTATGGTGATGCTGAAGCTTTTGGATCATGGCCGGGTATGAGACCTACAGGAGTTACTACCATATCAGGTACGGAATATACATATTTTGATACGGGAGAATCTAATGAGGGCATGGCTTTGAATCTGATTTTTAATAATAACAATAATGGTTCTCAGCTGGCCGATTTCCCAGTGACATTGGACCGTGATTATTATTTGGAACTTACCTCGGACGGAGTGACTGAAATTGATCCCAATGCAGAGCCGGAAGTTGAACACGACGGACATGCGATATTTATTGAAGATTTGAGCGGATGGGACAATCTGGCAATCTATGCTTGGGGAAACGATATTCCTGAACTTTTCGGAGCATGGCCGGGTATAACTCCTACTGGAGAAGTTACAGTGAATGGCGTTCATTATCAGTATTTCGATACTGGAGCTGCCAATGAAGGCATGACCTATAACCTTATTATGAATGATAATAATGGAGGGGCTCAATTTGATCTTTCTTCGGTAGTACTAGATCGGGACTATTATTTTACTATAACCAGCAGTGGAGGTACAGAAGTTGATCCTGAAACTTATGAGGGAGGTGGCGTTTCTGAAGAAACTGAGTGATAAATAAAACTTTTAATGATAAGGAACTGCGCTGAACGCATGTGTTCAGGCAGTTTCTTATAGAATCTTGTAATCTTTTGCTTATGAAACATTTATTAATATCTTGCCTGTTAGTGGTGAATACTTTCTCTATGGGAGGGTGTTCTTCTAATAGTGCCATGGCTATGCCTGAGGAACCGGAATCTTCAACTTCCTTGAAGTTTGATAATAATATGGTGATTTATGAGGCCAATCCACGTTTTTTCTCTAAGTCTGATTGCTTTAATGCTATCAGTAATCGTTTGGACGAAATCAAGAACATGGGTGCCAATGTCTTGTGGCTGATGCCTGTTTATGAACCCGGAGAATTGAAATCTGTCGGGTCTCCATATTGCATCAAGAATTACGAAGCCCTGAATGCCACTTATGGAACATTAGACGATTTAAAGTCGCTTGTCGATAAGGCACATTCTATGGATATGAAAGTGATACTTGATTGGGTTGCCAATCATACTTCCTGGGATCATGTGTGGATTGATCAGCATAAAGACTGGTATACTGTCGATAATGAAGGAAACATTACTTCACCCGCAGGACAGAACTGGAATGATGTAGCTGATTTGAATTATGATAATGAAGAGATGAGGCAAGCAATGATTGAGGCAATGAAGTATTGGGTGAATGAAGTTGGAATAGACGGTTATCGTTGTGATTATTCTGAGGGAGTTCCACATGATTTTTGGGCAGACGCTATTGCACAATTGCGTATGATTAACCCTGACTTGATTATGCTTTCAGAGAGTGAGGGAAATTTCTACGATGATGGTTTTGATATGGCTTACGATTGGAAGTATGCATCCTATCTTAAGGATTTATTTCAAGGAAAGACAACCTTTACCGCATTCTATGAGAAAGCACATGAGGTTTATTCAGAAGTACCAGAAGGAAAAAACTCCATGCGTTATGTCAGTAATCATGATGTAGCCTCTCAGAATTCCATGGCTTCACTCTATGGCTCGGCAGATGCGTTGCCTGCTGCTTATACTTTGACTGCCATGCTTGAGGGAATTCCTTTGGTATATTCATCAATGGAAACAAAACTTGGTGGGGTACTCTCCTTTTTCAACTACAATCCTCTCACATGGGATTCAGCTTTGGAACAGGAATATGCGGCTATTAATAAGATATATGAAGCAACTTCCGAGGTACGGAGTGGAGAAATAAAGACGTATGAAGCAGAAAATGCTGCCGTATTTACTCATACCATTCCCGGACATGTCCTTTTGGTTATGGTCAATACCTCAGATAGCCCTGTAACAGTTAAGGTTCCAATCACTTATAGTGGTGTGACTATGCAAGATATGTTTAATGAAAAGTCTGTTGAAATGCCAACTTCGATGGAACTTCCGGCTTATCATTATGTCATTTATTATAAATAAGATTTTCTATGAGTAAGATTGGTTATTGTATTGCATGTGCCTTGTTGTGTGCAAATGCCTTTGCTTTAGAAGCACAGCAGATAACGTCTCCTGATGGAGATTTGTTTCTTAAGGTCAATGTGGATGGAAACGGACAGCCTGTTTATTCGCTTAAATATAAAGGAAATCCCCTCGTAAATAAGAGTCATCTGGGGTTGTCAGGTAAGGAAGCTGATTTTGTAAAAGGATTTATTGTGCAGCACGTAGATTCTACGACATGCGATGAGGTGTGGGAACCTGTTTGGGGAGAATATTCTAAGGTAAGGAATCATTATAACGAGATGTCTGTGATGTTCTCGAAGAATGATACGCTGATGCGGATTCGCTTTCGGCTTTTCAATGATGGTTTAGGATTCCGTTATGAGTTTCCTGAACAGAAAAATGTGAACTATCTGACCTTAATGGATGAAAGTACCGAGTTTAATATGCCAGGTGATTATATGATGTATTGCATTCCTGGTGATTACGATACGGATGAATACCTTTATGTACAAGCTCCTATGTCAAGAACAGGAGATTCTATTCGTAAAAGAAAAGGACGTCACTCTGAAAGTCAGGCTATCGGAGGAGTGTCTGTTCAGACTCCTTTGTTGATGAAATCGCCTGACGGGAAACAGTATATAAATATTCATGAAGCGGCTTTAGTCGGGTATCCGGCTATGGCTCTTGATGTGGATACCTGTACTTACAGCCTGTCTGCTCATCTTACCCCTGATCGTAATGGAGTTGCCGCTTATCTTCAGTTACCGTTTAATACACCTTGGCGTACGATTATTGTGAGTGATGATGCGCGTGATATTCTGGCTTCCCAGTTGATATATAACCTGAACGAGCCTTGTAAGCTGGAAGATGTTTCGTGGATTACACCACAGAAATACATTGGTGTTTGGTGGGAAATGTTTATTGGAACACATCGTACGTGGGCATATAGTGATTATTACAAGGCTAAACCTGGAATTACGGATTACACGACGTTGAAACCGAACGGACGTCATGCGGCAAATACGGAGAATGTCAAGAAATACATTGATTTTGCTGCAGAGAGTGGTATTCCAGCTGTTCTGGTAGAAGGTTGGAATGAAGGTTGGGAAGACTGGGCTGGATATCGTAAGAACAGACAATTTTTGTTTGACAAGCCTTATCCTGATTTTGATGTGGTTGAATTACAAAAATATGCTTCTCAAAGAAATGTCCGGTTAATTATGCATCATGAAACGGGAGCCAACGCTGCCGATTATGAACGGCAGCTGGACCGTGCCTTCCGCTTTATGGTCGATCATGGCTATAACGCAGTGAAGACTGGATACGTCGGTGCTGTTATTCCTAGAAGTGAACATCATTCTTCACAATGGATGGTTGATCATTTCTTGTATGTTGCGAAACGTGCGGCAGATTATCATATCATGGTAGATAGTCATGAGGCTGTACGTCCTACAGGTTTGTGTAGAACCTATCCTAATTGGTTGGCACAGGAATCGGCTAGAGGTGGAGAATTCGAGTCTATGGGAGGAAATCCTCCTGAACATACTTGCATATTACCATTTACCAGATTGAAAGGTGGACCGATGGATTATACGCCAGGTTTGTTTGAAACAAAACTCAGTTATTATCATGAGGGAAAGACTGGACAGGCCGGTACGACGTTGGCTCGTCAGTTAGCTTTATATTTGACAATGCCTAGTCCATTACAGATGGCTTGTGATTTACCGGATAATTACAGACGTTTTTCAGATGCTTTTCAGTTTATTAAAGATGTTCCTGTAGATTGGAGCGACAGCCATTATCTGGAGGCCGAACCGGGAGATTACATAACTGTAGCCCGTAAAGATAAGAAATCGGATGACTGGTATGTGGGAGGAATAACTGATGAGAATCCAAGGACGGCTGTCATTGATTTCAGCTTCCTTCCTAAGAATATAGTTTATAAGGCGACCATTTATGCCGACGGCAAGGATGCTGACTGGAAAGAAAATCCACAGTCATATCTTATAACAGAGAAAAAGATTGACAGTAGAAGTCGTCTGAAACAACACATTGCAGCTGGGGGGGGATTTGCTATAAGACTTACTCCAGAGAAGAAGTAATGGAGAAAAATACGATAGCAGGTCACCTGTTTTTGATAATAACTATTGGTAATCAATAGGTGTAAATATAAAAAATATGAGAATGAGAATTTTATTCTTATGGGGGATGTTTCTGGCCTGTGCCTTAGCGGTACAGGCAGAGACAGACTCATTACGAATCTTATTTATTGGAAATAGCTATACATATTATCATGATTTGCCTGAGAAAGTTCAAAAACTGGCATCGCATGTCAATCCGGATAATAGTATAAAAATAGTTTATGAAGCATATACTCCAGGAGGGTGTACGCTAAGGCGTCATTTACAAAATAAAGAGGAATTAATGGCTATAAAGAAGGGTATATGGGATTATGTCGTCTTGCAGGAACAGAGTTCGGCACCGGCAAAACCTACTGAAACCGTTGCTAAGGAAACTTATCCGTATGCCCGACAGTTGGATAGCCTAGTTCATGTTTACAATCCTCAGGCTAAAGTTATCTACTATATGACTTGGGGACATAAAGATGGATGTTTGCATAAAATGGATCATTATCCGATTGTAAATACCTACCAAGGTATGCAGGAGCGTTTAATTATAAGTTATCTTGAGATGACTTATCAGAATAATGGTTGGTGTGCTCCCGTAGGAATGGCTTGGAAAGAGATGCGTAAAGCGAGACCTTTTAATACTTTATATTGGCCGGATGGAACCCATCCTTCAGAATTAGGTACATATTTGGCTGCTAATGTTATTTGGGCTACCATCTATCAAAAGCCGTATCAGTCTACTTTTTTAGATGGGCTTGATGCAGAATTAGCTGAGTATGTGCAGCAACTGGCGCAGAAAACCGTATACCAGAATAGGAGTCTGTTAAATCTGGATGTTGTTCATTAAGAAGTTTATTTGGGTCCTGTGCCTAATCGATAAAAGGAGGACGAAATTGGAACAACAGATTCTTCCAGGATGATTTTATATTTTATTCAAGCGTATTTAAACTGACTTTTGATTTAAATGATAAAGGAAATGAGTATTGTAAAACCTGTTCTAATAACATTATTGTTTATCAGTGGCAGTGTATCAATTGGAAATGCATTCAATGCTTCTGTTGATACTCAGCAAGTTGTTGAACAACGAAATGATTCCATTGAAATTCAAAAGACGTTATCTGTAAAAAATAAGTCACAAATTCAATGGTTAAACCGTTTTGAGAATGAGATGAAAGCATTTAGAGAGAAAGATGCTTCTGTTACAGATTTTCGTTGTGATGTTCTTTTTGTAGGTAGTTCATCCATTCGTTTGTGGCCGGAACTCTCGCAAAGCATGTCTCCATTGAAGGTCGTAAACAGAGGATATGGAGGTGCCACGTTGTGTGATTTGTTTTTTAACTATAACACTGTTTTTTCGGCTTATCGGCCTAAGGCGATTGTTTTTTATTGTGATAATGATATCTGTGGATGGAAAGAGGGAGATTTGACAGTTGAAGAAGTGTTTGATCTTTATAGAGCTTTTCTGAATCAGGTACATGAGAATTATCCCCAAATACCCATATATTTTTTATCAATAAAGCATTCATTGTCTCGTAAAAGTCTGCGTGAAAAGCAACATATATTGAACGTTTTAATGGAAGAATTTGCTGGATTGACTCCCTATTTAACTTATGTAGACGTATGTACGCCTTTATTAGATGAAAAAGGGAATGTCCGGAATGAACTGTTTCAGAATGATAACTTACATTTGAACAAAGATGGGTATGCACGTTGGGTAAAAGTACTGAAACCAATTTTATTGGAGCAATGTAAATAGTCTTCGTATCGGGAAAGAAGCAGACTTTATTTATATTTTAAAGGTCTTATATCGATAATGAAAGGATGCAGATTATCCGTTTAGTTGTAGTAAAACCTTTCATTTGGGCTTCACTGTTAAACGGTGGTGGAGCCCTCTATTTCTTTAAAAAACAGGTTATAATTTCTTCTACAGTTTGTATTATTCTCTAATTTCTTTCAGTTGGAAATCCTTTCTCCGCAGTACAAAGCTGTTACTCAGGTATTTCTCACGGACAATCTTGTTCTCGGCCAGTTCTTCCGGCGTTCCCTGGAAGAGAATCTTTCCTTCAAACAGCAGGTAGGCACGGTCGGTGATACTCAGTGTTTCCTGTACGTTGTGGTCAGTAATCAGGATGCCGATGTTCTTGTCTTTCAGTTTCCAGACAATGTGCTGAATATCCTCTA
>ULOC01008250.1_pt1 | contig 13905 bp, 12 predicted proteins | sample 1952181 | NCBI WGS metagenome assembly ULOC01 (sample SAMEA4835592, study PRJEB28245) | human gut metagenome | biome: gut microbiome; material: fecal sample | place: Denmark | collected 2008
TCCTTTGCAGTTTGTGCTCTTGCAATTATTCCATTGTCTCCAAATACTGCAAGTATACTTACAGTTGCAAGAATTATCAAAACCACAATGGTTACAACTAACGCAATTAGCGTTATTCCTTTGTTTGTTTGTCTTTTCTTTTCCTTTTGTTCCATTTATTCTATCTCCTTTTCTGTTTTTTTGTTTATTATACATTATTTTTTATGTATGTACAATGTTTTTACAAATTTGTAATATTTCTGTAATATAACTGTAATATTTGACTAATCATATCTTCTTTATTAATTTATCTAAACTATCTCTATATGTTTTTAATGTTAATGTTTTACCTTATATATCACGTTTTTTTTGCAATACTCTTTTCTTATATTCTAGCCATTTAAAATTATTTCTATTCATTTATATTGCAATACCTTTTTTACTAAGTTTTTAACATAATAGTTACTTGATAATGTTTTTTTAGGCGCATAGAGATATAAATCTTAAAACTATTAAATATTAACACATAAAAAAAGCAGGAGAGATCCTGCTTTCTTCGTATCTAATAAGATTTTACGAAATTCTTATTTCATATACAATTGCTCCGTACGGGTTTAATGTTTGTGCTTCGTTTTCTTGCAGATTTAACACAACTGTTGCCCCTTCCATATTGGTTACATTGTACTGCTTTTCATTTGAAAAATTAACTACAAAAATGAGTTTTTTATTTTCAAATGCTCTTTCATACACCAATATCGAACTTGTAACATAGATAATTCTGCAATTACCCTTTGATAAAATTCTTTTTTGCTCCTTTCGAAATCTTCCTAATTTCTTGTAATGCTCAATAAGCTCCTTATCCTCATTGCTCCACGGATACGGCTTTCTGCAAAATGGATCCTTTCCGCCTGTAAGTCCTGCTTCTGTACCATAATACACAATAGGCAATCCTCTAAGCGAGTACTGCATAAAACTTGCAAGCATAAGCCGTTTTTTAGCCAAATCCATATCTTCTGGTTTGTCTGTTTCATACTCCCATTTTCTAAATCCAAATGTATCAAATCCTACAGCATTTCCTGAGCCATCTCGTTTTCTCCACGGTGCCTCAATATCCCAGATGCTTCCACCCTTAAATGGATCTTCCTGCATTCCTTGACCTGCAAGCATATTTAATGCTCTTGGGACATCATGTGAATCTAGAAAATTCCAAAGTACATCTTGCACTTGCTCAGGATATCTCATAAGCTCATTAAAAATGTACATAAAATGTTTTTCATTTTTACATCTAATGAGTCTACAAATTGCATCAGATAATGGATAATTCATCACAGAATCTGCCTGATCCCCATATATCTGTACATTTTCTTTGTGTGTTGCAAGTCCCCACATTTCGACTACAATAATAGCCTGTGGATTAACTCTTTTTATACAGTTTCTAAGTACATGCATAAATTCTTTTGGAAACACTTCACCAAGGTCTAATCTTATACCATCTGCTCCATTTTCCAAATATTTTTCACATACATCTGTTGCATATTTTTGATAGTCTGGATTTAACTTGTTACATTGTGGCAAATCGCCAAAGCCATACCAAAATACAGGTTCTCCGTCTGATGTCCATTCAAACCACTCTCTGTACCTTGAGTCTTTATTTGCAAGTGCATCCTGAAAAATCTCGCTTTTTGCACCCATGTGGTTGAACACCAAGTCCACACATACCAAGATGTCTCTTTTATGTGCTTCCTTGCAAAGCATCTGAAAATCACTCCATGTTCCTATCCAAGGATCAATTTCCATCTGATTTTCGACATCATAATGATGAGAAGAATGTGTTTTTGATATAGGGCTAAGATAAATTAAATCAAATCCCATATCTTTGATAAAATCAAGCTTTTCAATGATTCCCTGCAAATTGCCACCATAAAAATCAGAGTTATGATAAACTCCTTTTTCATCAGGCCACCACTGTGGCATATCATCCTGCCACTCTTTTAGGATTCTGCCTTCGATTTTCTCTGGCTTTTCTCCTTTGCGATTGAACCGGTCTACAAATATTTGATAGCCAGTTCTTCCCATAAAACTTTCAGGTACATACATTGCATATGACATAAATTATTCCTCCTTTATTTAAAGTTGAAATATTGTTTATATGATTACATTTGTAACTTTATATCAATTTTGTTAAAGTGTCAATATTATTTTGTAAACCTCTTCCTTTTTTTCCATTTTTATAGTATAATAATTATTGTAGAGCTTATCATAAGCTTTTTACAGTAATATATGTAAAAAATTTAGGAGGAAATATTATGGGAATAGTATTACTTGTATTATTAGTTATAGTTCTAATAATAGCATTTAAATCAATCAAAATAGTTAGACAATCTGAAGTTTATATTATTGAAAGACTTGGTAAATTTTATAAAATTGCTGATGCTGGTCTTACAATAATCATTCCATTTATCGATCATGTTCGTAGTGTTGTAAGTCTAAAACAACAAACAATGGATATACCACCACAAGGAGTTATCACAAAGGATAACGTTACAATCACAATTGATACAGTTGTGTTCTACAAAGTAACTGATCCTGCAAAGGCTGTATACGAAATTCAAAGCTTAAAGAAAGGTATTGAGTATTTAGCAATAACTACAATTCGTGATATTGTTGGTAAAATGGACTTAGACGAAACATTTAGTTCACGTGATGCAATCAATGACAAATTAAGATTAATACTTGACGAAGCAACAGATCAATGGGGTTGTAAAATTGACAGAGTTGAAATAAAAGATATAACACCACCTGCAGACATTCGTGATGCAATGGAAAAACAAATGAATGCAGAAAGAAATAAAAGAGCATTAATTCTTCAAGCTGAAGGTGAAAGACAATCTGCAATAACTCTTGCAGAAGGTAAAAAAGAAGCAGCAATACTTGAAGCTGAAGCAGATAAAGAAGCACGAATTAGAAGAGCTGCCGGTGAAGCAGAAGCTATTAAAAAAGTAGCTGATGCAAAAGCACAGGAAATTCATGTTGTATATGATGCAATGATGAAAGCAAATCCAAGCGAAAAACTAGTTCAATTAAAATCTTTAGAAGCTTTAAAGGAAGTAGCAAATGGAGATGCAAATAAAGTATTTATTCCTTTTGAAGCAACAGGTGCACTTTCTGGATTAGGTGCTGCAGCTGAAATAGTAAAAGAAAAAGAAACAAAAAGAACTTCTAAAAAAAGTCAAATAGTTGATGTAACATCAACAGAAGAATAGTATTAAACTGGTACTTTTGAGGACGAACTCAAAGAGTACCAGTTTTTTTAATCAGGTATATTTTCATCTTTTATATAATATTTTGTGCCTAGCATTTTATCAGGCAAATACTGTTGCTCTACATAATGGCCTGGATAATCGTGTGGATATTTGTAACCAACGTGATATCCTTCCTTAGCCATTCCTTCTGCTGGAGCATTTCTTATATGCATTGGTATTGTTCCAGTATCTTTATTTTCTACATCTTCAAGTGCTTTATTTATTCCAAGATATGTTGCATTTGATTTTGGAGATGTTGCTACATATGTTGCCGCTTCTGACAAAATAATTCTTGCCTCTGGCATACCAACCATTGTTACAGCCTGCATTGCAGATGTTGCAACAACAAGTGCATTTGGATTTGCAAGCCCTACATCTTCTGCTGCCGCAATTACTATTCTTCTTGCAATAAATACTGGATCTTCTCCACCATTTATTGCTCTTGCTAAATAAAAAATCGCAGCATCAGGATCACTACCTCTCATTGATTTTATAAATGCACTAATATTATCATAATGGCTATCACCTTTTTTATCAAATATTGCTTTTCGTGATTGTACACAGTCTTTTGCAATTTCATTTGTTATATGTATATATCCATCTGTATCCATTTGTGTTGTAAGTACTGCAAGTTCAAGTCCATTAAGTGCAGTTCTAACATCTCCATTTGATACTTCTGCAATTTTCATAAGTGTATCATCTTCTACTTTTATATTATAACTTGCAAGTCCATCTTCTGAAATTAGTGCTTTTTTTAGCACTTCAAATATATTTTGCGTAGTTAGTGGTTGCAAATGAAATACCATTGACCTTGAAATTAAAGCTTTGTTTACCTCAAAATACGGATTTTCTGTTGTTGCACCTATTAATATTACTGTTCCATTTTCTACATATGGAAGAAGTGCATCTTGCTGTAATTTATTAAATCTATGAATCTCATCAATAAACAATATACACTTTCCACTTGGGTTTAAGAATACATTTTTTGCTTCTTCTATTGCATTTTTTATATCTCCAATTCCCGCAGTTACAGCATTAATTTTTGTAAATTTATATTTTGTTGTATTACTTATAACTTTTGCAAGTGATGTTTTGCCACAACCAGGAGGTCCCCAAAGTATAATACTTGAAAGCCTGTCTGCTTTTATTGTTCTATATAATATCTTATCTTTTCCTAAAATGTGCTCTTGCCCTACATAATCATCCAATGTTTTTGGTTTCATACGATATGCTAGTGGCTGATTTAAATCCATTTTTAAGCCTCCTATATTATCTTGCTAAATTGTTTAGTCCTTTTCTTATTATATCTTCCACAGATATAGCTGAAGTATCAATCTTTTGCATTGCAACTTCAATTTCTTTTTTACTATATCCAAGTACTTGCAAAGCTGACATAGCTTCTTGAACTTTGTCGTCTTCCTTAATTGCAACTTGAATTTCTTTTGAAGTTTCAATTTTTGCTTCCGCTTCTTCTGTCTTTAATTTATCTTTTAGCTCTAGAATAACTCTTTGTGCTGACTTTGCACCTATTCCTGGCAATTTTTTTAACGTATTTACATCGTTTGTAATAACTGCCAATGCAAAGCTTGATGGAGTTATGTTTGATAATATATTTATAGCTGATTTTGCACCTATTCCACTAACTGATAGTAGTAGCTCAAACATACGAAGTTCTTCGTTTGCATTAAATCCATACAAACTAATATCATCTTCCCTTACCCTCATATATGTAAAAATTTTTACACTGCTTCCTATTTCGCTTAGTCTTTCAATTGCACTTTCTGACATAAAAATTTTATATCCAATTCCATTATTTGTTTCTATCACAACATATCCTGTTGTTTTTATTTCTAATGTTCCCTTTATATATGCATACATCTTTTACATCTCCTACTTTTGTTTTTTTACTTTTTGTAATTCTATCACAAAAATAGTCATGGTGCAAGTATGTATGCAAATTTTTGTTTGTATGTATATCATGTTTTATGGAAACGCTTGAGCGACCAAACGAAGTTGAAGGCTGAGTACGATTTAAGCAACCGTCAATCTTTTGGATTGGCTGTAAACGGCAAATTTCTAAAAAATATTATATCACTTATGCAAAACTATTTTAGCAAATTTACCTTTAAAATCCTGTTCTTGGTAATTTTTTTACTGGTGTTTTTGGTGGCTCTTCTGGCTTTTTAGGCTCTTCTTTTTCTTTATTTTCAACACTGACATTTGTTGTTTCATTATATTTTATTTCGACTTCAAATGGTTCTTCATTTAGTATGTATTTATCACCTGTTTCAATTTCTTGCACTATATATTTTCCTTCATATAAATTTTCAAAATTAATCATACCATTTGCATCTGTTTTTTTAGTTTCTATCTCTGTGCCATCAAGTTTCATAAGCCTAAATGTTACACCTTCAATTGGCTCCTTCGTCTTTTCTGAAATTTTATTTAATTGTAATTTTCCAGTATTCATCTTCACATTTAATTCTATACTTGCATAATTATCACCATATGTATCATATGTTAAAGCATATGGTTGAAGCTTACTACTTTTACTTCCATAAAATACTGGCTTATTCTTACATTTAGCCTTAATGTTTATCTTAAAATTTATATCTTCTCCTGATTTAATTTCATTTCTCGGAATTAATATTTTAAACTCATCAGGAGCATTGAATGCATTTATTCTATTGTTTTCAATATCTGTTATAACGGTATTTTCGGTAAATCCTGTTTGTGAAATTATTTCATACATTTCCATATCTATATCACATATAGCTTTATATTTTATAGAATAATATGAACTATCTTTTTCATCTATCCCAAACTCGCCCACTTTTTCAAATCTAATCAAAGCAGACTTTTGAGTTTTTGTCTTTTCTCTTGCAATTTTCACAATATTCTTTATAGCCTTTTTTATCTTTTCACCTCGTGCATCTACTCCCTTGTAATGCTCATCTACATTATAGTTATATAATACAGAATAAACTGCTTGCTTTGTTGCAATATATGCATCATATTTACCCTCTACACCTAAATCTTTTGGTGTTTTATATGGATATCCATTTATTACAGCTGTATAAACCTGATTATTTTCTAGCACCTTACTTACATCTACTTTGTATCCCTCTGGCAAATCTCCTATAATTGAATTTCCAACTCCTGGTTTTGTATTATCCAAACAATATGCTGGATACTTTATTCCATTTGGTGCTGTGTATTCTACATAACTTGCTACAATTGTATACCATCCATTTTTATCTTTTGCTTGCAAATGACTTCCACAGTCTTTAACATATTTTATATCTGCAGATGTTATATCAGTTGCAGCACTAGAATATGTACCTGTGGCAATTATCAATGTAATTACTATTAGCATAACGCCAACAAGCTTTTTTACGTTTTTTGCTATCATTATACTCCTCCTAAAAATTGTATGTTAAATACGCTATTATTGTTATACCAGAAATTTTTGAGCGCAAAAATCCCCTAAAATACATAGCACCTCCTTTATTTTGATTTTCATTATATTGTGTTTTGATTGAAAATTTGGACGATTTGTCCTAGATAAATAAATTTTTGAAATAATTTTAATAATAGCATATTTGCTATGGTTCTATTTAAGCATAAATTCTTATATATTGCAAGTAAAATCGTTCGTCCATATTCGACAAAAAGCTACATTACACCCAACTCATACGAATTTTTGCAAAACTCTTGCATTTTTCTTCACTTTGTGGTAAACTTGTAAATAGTCGATTTTAACTATAGCAATGGGAGGTGCAAAGTTTATGGCAAAATGTGAAGTTTGTGAAAAATCAATCGCACACGGAAATAAAATTAGTATAGCTCGTTCTCACGTTAGTAGAAGAACATCAAGAACTTTTAAGCCAAATCTTAGAAGAGTTAAAGCTTTAGTAAATGGAGAAACAAAAACAATGTATGTTTGTTCAAAATGCTTACGTTCTGGAAAAGTTGAAAGAGCTTAATTAGATTATGAAAATCATAATTTTAAATATATTTATTTGCGCGTAAATACAAAAAAGACTTTGGTTTAACCAAGTCTTTTTTTGTGTTCTAATCTTTTATTCCAAAAATTAATTTAACAAATCCTCTCAGAAACTTTGGAACTTTTTTTACAACAATAGTCATGCTAAATACACTCCCTTTCTAACAAGATAACCACATAAGTCCTACTGCAACAATAACTACACCTATTGCAAATAGCCATCCAGATATAGGAAGTAACAACACAAGCAAAATTCCAAGGCCTAATCCAATCATACAAACTCCCAATGTTTTTTTTAGTGCTTCTATCATGTATCATATACCTCCTATCTTTTTCTCATTATATTATATTAGATAAATCTTTCATTTGTTACCATTTTATGTAATGCCAATGTTATTGTAATTTTTGATAATTTATGATTTAATATTAAGTAGAAAATATGTAGAAAGAATGGTATATGTATGAAGAAAAAAGATATAATAGATATGATAGAAATTTTAAAGAAAACTTACCCAGATGCAAAATGTAGCTTAGATTTTACTACTCCATTTGAACTACTTATTGCTGTAATTTTATCTGCTCAATGCACTGATGATAGAGTAAATAAAACAACTCCTACAATTTTTAGTAAATATTCTACTCCTCAAGATTTTGCAAATATTGATATATCTATATTAGAAGAACTTGTCCATCCATGTGGATTTTATAAAAATAAGGCAAAAAACATTAAACTCACATCACAAAAATTAATTGATGAATTTGACTCACAAGTTCCATGCAATATGGATGATTTAATTTCACTTCCTGGAGTTGGAAGAAAAACAGCAAATGTAGTTATGCTAGAAGCTTTTAATAAGCCTCAAGGTATCGCAATTGATACACATGCAAAGCGACTTTCAAATAGAATTGGACTTTCAGCCGAATCGGATCCTCAAAAAATTGAGCAGGACCTCGTAAGACAAATTCCTAGGGAATATTTCAAAGATGTAAATCATCTATTTATGTGGCACGGTAGAAATACATGCACCGCACGCTCACCCATTTGCGAAAAATGCACAATAAGAAAATATTGCAAAACATACAATTCTTAAAACTTTACGCATAAATTTGTATAAACATCTCATACTATATGATGAGGTGTTTTATTTGATTAATATTAATTGTTCTTCTAATTGCAAATATCAAAAAGATGGTAAATGCTACTTAAAAAAAATTACTATCCAAAAAATTTATGGAAATTCTGAATGTATTTATTTTATTCCCATTGACAAACAAAAATAAACAATGTATTATTAAGTTAAATTTACCATTATTGAGCTAGATGTTCAATAAAATATATTAAAAATTGGAGGAAACGTATTATGAAACGTACTTTAAAAGCTAGACTTATGCTAGTTACTTTAGCTGTACTTTTGCTTTTATCTCCTATTTGTATGGCATCAAACATTGCTGTAACTTCTGCAGATACTGCAGTTCCAATTTCTGATGACTCTCAAACAAATGCTGTAGATAATTCAAATAGTACATATCAATTTATCGAATCAGATTCTTATAACTTTGGAGAAGATGTAACTATCGATTCAGTTATAGATGGTAATGTATTTGCCTGTGCTAGTAACATTACTATTGCTGGAGAAATTGGAGGAGATGTTTTTGCATTTGGTAAAAATGTTACAATTGCAAAAGGTACTTACATTCATGGAAGCATATTTGTTTGTGCAAGCGATTTTACTATGAATGGTATTTGCTACGACATTTATAGCTTTGCTCAAAACTTTACTTTAGGTAAAAACGCCATTGTCGCAAGAGACATTCGTGTTGGAGCTGAAAATCTAAGTATTTTAGGTCAAGTTAAAAGAGATGCATATATAAGCTCAAACAACATTTCTTTTGGTGAAAGCTCAGCAAAACTTATTGTAGGAAACTTAAACTATACATCAAAAAATAAATTATCAATTGCTGATGGTATTGTTGGTGGTAAAGTAAACTTCACGCAAGATACAGATAGCGAAGAAGTAACATTTGCACAAAAAGCTTTATCATTCTTTTCAAGCACAATGTCAGCAATATTATATACGATAGTTGTATTATTGCTTGTTACATGGCTTGCACCAAACTTTAAAAATAATCTTGGAACAAGTTTAAAAAAGAAAGCACCTATTTCACTTGGAATCGGTCTACTAGGTTCACTAGTTATCATAGCTGGTTCTTTTGCAATACTTCTACTTACAGGTGGATTATGTATAGGTATTTCAGTTGCATTAATTACTGTTTATATACTTGCTTTAACAGTTGCACAAAGCATATTTGCAATGGCTTGTGGAAAATTAGTTGCAGAAAAAATGAAAAAAGACAATTTGCCAATTTTCTTAATAATGACAGTTATTGCAATTGTTCTTGTTAAATTAGTTGGAGTTATCCCATATGTTGGAGGTCTACTATCATTCTTAATTACAATTACAGGCTTTGGTATGATTTTAGTTCATCTAATTAAAATTGGTGATAAGAAAATTAAAACAGAAACAAATAGTGCAGTAGAAAATAAATAATGTAAAAAAAAACTTCACTGATTTTATATCAGTGGAGTTTTTATTCTGTAGAAGAACAATAAATTTTGCTTTTGTCAGTACATATTCTCATCTGTCAAAGTTGCTTTTGTCTTCACTACTTTGCTAATTTTTTGCATGCTTTTACAAGTCCCATAAACAATGGTGCTGGCTTGTCCGGTCTTGATTTAAACTCAGGATGAAACTGTGCAGCTATAAAATATGGATGGTCTTTTATTTCAACCATTTCTACGAGTTTGCCATCAGGAGATGTACCAGATACGATAAGTCCTGCATTTTCCAAATCTTCTCTATATTGATTATTGTATTCAAATCTGTGTCTATGTCTTTCATCTATTCTATCTGCTTTATATAGGCTCTCTGCAATGCTTCCCTTTTTTATAACACATGGATAACTTCCAAGTCTCATAGTTCCACCTTTTTTTGTCAAATCCTTTTGGTCATACATTATATGAATAACAGGATTTTCACACATTTCATCAAATTCTTCTGAATTAGCATTTTCAAGTTTTAACACATCTCTTGCAAATTCTATTACAGCCATTTGCATTCCAAGACATATACCTAAAAATGGTACTTTATTTTTTCTAGCATATTTGACAGTTTGAATTTTTCCTTCTATTCCTCTTCCGCCAAATCCACCTGGAACTATAATTCCATTGCAATCTTTTAGTATTTCTTTTGCATTATTTTCATTTACTGTTTCACTATCAATAAATTTAATATTTACCTTTACACCATTTTCATATCCTGCATGATGCAAACTTTCCATTACAGACAAATATGAATCTTCAAGTTTTACATATTTTCCAACAATTCCAACTGTAATTTCTTTGTTTGTAGGTTCTTCTATTTTTTTAACCATATCTGCCCAAGCCTCATTACAAGGTTCAACATTTTCAAGGTGCAGGTGCTTGCACACTTCTCTTGCAAGACCTTGCTCCTCTAGCATTAGTGGAACTGCATATAAGCAAGATGCTGTTTTATTTGCAATAACACTTTCTTTTCTTACATTACAAAATAGTGCAATCTTTTCTCTTAAATTTTCTGGAATATCAACCTCTGTACGGCACACAAGAATATCTGGTTTTATCCCAAATGATTGAAGTTCTTTCACAGAATGTTGTGTTGGCTTTGATTTTAGCTCATTAGATCCACTTATGTATGGTAGTAGTGTAACATGAATAAATATAACATCCTCTACAGCATTTTCAAGTCCTACCTGTCTAATAGCCTCAATAATAGATAATCCTTCAATATCCCCTACTGTTCCACCTATTTCTGTTATAACTATATCAACATCATTTTCAAAAGAATAAATCTTTTCTTTTATCATATTTGTAACATGTGGTATTACTTGAACTGTTTTTCCAAGATAATCTCCTCTTCTTTCTCTTTCAATCACTTCTTGGTATATCTTTCCCATTGTAACACTACAATTTTTATTCAAATTAACATCAGTAAATCTTTCATAATGTCCTAAATCCAAATCAGTCTCTGCTCCATCATCTGTCACAAAAACTTCTCCATGTTCATATGGGCTCATTGTTCCTGGATCTACATTTATATATGGATCAAACTTTTGATTAATTACCCTATATCCTCTATTTTTTAATAATCTTCCAAGTGATGCTGCAGTTATTCCTTTTCCTAGTCCTGATACTACTCCTCCTGTAACAAAAATATACTTCGTTTTCATCTTTTACTACCTCCTAAAACAAAAAAAGATAGATTAAAAATCCAAAAACTCAAAAAGGGGTTTTTTTTTAATCTATCTTTATCTTATAATGATGTTTTTATTCTATCATTAAATTTTAATTTGTCAAGCATTTTTAAGTTCTTTTATTGTTTCTGCAAAATTATTTGATTTAGTTATTGCAGTTCCAGAAACTATAATATCACAGCCTGCATTTACTAATTTTTCAGCGTTTTCTGTGTTAATTCCACCATCTGCTTCAATATATACATCTAAATTATTTTCATCAATATATTGCTTTAATTTTTGTATTTTTAAAACACAATCATCAATTAGTTTTTGACCACCTTCTCCAGGTTCAACCGTCATAACTAAAACCAAATGCACATATGGAAGAAATTTATATATTTTTTCTACCGGTGTTTCTGGCTTTATACTAATGCCAACCTTACAATTGTTTTCCTTAAGCAAATCTATCCATTTTTTTAACTCTTCTTCATTTTTTGTTGCTTCATAATGAAATGTTATATTATTTGGTTCAAATACTAAATAGCTTTTTATATATTGTTCTACATCCTCCACCATTAAATGCACATCAAGTGGAACTGTTGTAATACTATTTAAATATTCGCAGTACTCAAGCATTACATCATTTGTATTATCCTTCACAAACTTTCCATCCATTACATCTATATGAAAATAATCTGTTTTTGCTGTTTCAATATTGTATAAAGTTTTTATAGCATTTTCTTTATCTATACTCAAAATTGATGTTGAAACTTCTACCATTTTTTTGCCTCCTTTTGTTTTAAATCTTGATATATCTTGCAATATCTATCATATCTTTCCTGTGATATTTTGCCTTCTTCTATAGCGTGCTTTATACCACAACTTTGCTCTTTTATGTGGCTACATCCAACAAATTCACATTTTTCTATATATGGTACAAACTCTATAAAATAATGGCACAAATAAGTGCTTTCTATCTCTGTTATTTCAAATGTAGAAAATCCAGGAGTATCTGCTATATAGCTATTTTCTTGTACTTTGTAAAGTAGTACTTGTGTTGTAGTATTTTTCCCGCGCTTGTTTTTGCTACTTACCATTCCCTCTTGAGTCATTTCCCTGTTAAACAAAGCATTTATTAATGTTGATTTTCCAACACCAGAATTTCCTGAAAAAGCTGTTATATTATTTTTTAGGTGTGATTTAATTTGCTCTACACCAATTTGCATCTTCGCATTTGTTTTTATAACATCATATCCAATTTTTTCATACACATTTTGTATATGGTTTGCAACCTCTTCATCAACTAAATCAACTTTGTTAAGAACAATTATAGGCTTTATATGCATAAATTCGCAATATGCAAGTTGTTTATCTAGTAGTTCTAAATCAGGCTTTGGAAGTTTCATAGAAAGTACAAGTATAATTTGTGTTAAATTTGCCATTTTAGGCCTTTTGGTTTCATTTAATCTGTTTTCAATCTTTGTTATAACTCCTGTACCTTTTTGCTCATCTATAATATCAATTTCTACTCTATCTCCTGCAACAGGGCTTATATCATTTTCTTTAAATTTACCCCTTGCATTGCAAATATATATTTTGTCATTTTCAAGTTCTACATGATATAAATCAGATATATTACTTATTATTATTCCTTTTTGCAAACTCTTTCCTCCTAAAATTATCTTTTGCTTTCACATTATATCATGTATTTTTCTTTTTTACAATTAGTACAATTGACACACACCTATTTTAAGCTTTTCTTATTTTCTTTTTCTAATTGTTTTAGACTCTTTTTAGGTGTTGGTAAATCTTCTGGCATAGTTCCTCCAATTTTTTCAATTACTTCTCTTATATTTCTTCCAATATTATAGTGAGTTTCATTTGCTTTCTTTTCTGTTTGTATATTATCTTTTTTCAATTTTTGTTCTGTTTGAGAAATTCTAAATAAGTTGGCAATAAGCTCATCACTACCCATATTATCTAAAATATCTTCTCTATATCTTAAACCTTTTCTTTTAGCAATGTCGTCAGCAGTTTCACCATTATATAAACCTTTATATCCATAATTATGAAATTTATCAAAGTTTTTTACTCCTGCTTTTTTTGCTGCTTGATTAAGTGAATAATTTCCTCTTCTTGTTAAATCTCTTTGATAAAATCTTTTCTCATCTTCTGTTAATGAGCTATATTCTTTTTCGGTGATTTCTTGTTTTCTTGTTTGAACAGCAAAATATGTCTGAGCAAGGGCAATTACTTTTTTTCTACTATCTCCATTTTGTGCTATTAAATAACATGCATAACGAGTTAGTTTATAATCTTTTATATTTTTTGTTGCTCCTTTAGGCA
>ULOC01032043.1_pt1 | contig 13903 bp, 18 predicted proteins | sample 1952181 | NCBI WGS metagenome assembly ULOC01 (sample SAMEA4835592, study PRJEB28245) | human gut metagenome | biome: gut microbiome; material: fecal sample | place: Denmark | collected 2008
TTTTGCCCCGCGCTCCGCCACGAATATCATGTCAGCTCCGCCTTTTTGCAGAGCCGCTATGTAGTCGTCGGTGCTTTCGGGCAGAATGAATTTCATTAGCCGAAACTGCATAAGCTCAGACATTTGAATGGCGTGCATTATGTCATACTTTTTGCCAAAAATTATAATATTCAATATGCCGCCCCCTTTCTGACGTGCAATTTGGGTGGGTTTATTAACAAATATTATATAGTTTAATAACCAAAAATGCAATCCTTTTTACTCGAAAGGTTGGAAAGTTACTCAATCGGTCGCGCAAAAAAATGGTCGCAATACTTGAAAATATTAAAATAATGTGATATAATCATTATGAGAAATTGTATAACAAAGGGTGATCTTCAATGAACATTGCACTTGTAGATGATGACAGAGAGCTGCTTGAAAAGCTCCGCGTGCTGATGATTCAGCAGTTTGCCGAGGTTTCAGACCGCCTTTATAATATCGATACTTTTGAGAGCGCCGAGGAGTTTTTCGCAGACTGGTCGGCTGGCAAGTACGGGCTTATCGTGCTGGATATTTATATGGGCGATGCCAACGGCATAACCGCCGCCGAGCGTATCCGCGAAACTGACAGCGATGTGCGCATAGCTTTCTGCACATCGTCAAACGAATTTGCTACCGAAACTTACGGCGTCAACGCCAGCGATTATCTTCAAAAGCCGATAACCGCCGAAAAGGTAGCCCGCCTGCTGCAAAAGGCGAATTTCGAGAAGATAGAAAAAGAACGCGCTGTGCAGCTTCCCGACGGGACATATCTTCGCTGCCGAAATATAATCTACGTCGAATACTGCAACCACAAGCTTACATTTTATCTGAAACATGGCGAGCCTTACGGCATCTACTGCTCGTTCTCAAAAGCTGAGAGCCTGCTCGCGCCGTGCGGCTATTTCTTCTCGCCGACCAAGGGACTCATCATAAATTTTTACGAGGTCGCGAAGATAACCGAGGACACCTTTATAATGAAGGAAGGCTCGGCACTGCCGATAGCGCGGCGAAAGGTCAAAGAAGCCAAGGCGCTTTACAAGACGTTTCAGTTTGAAACTCTCAGCAGGGAGGTAGAATTCTGATGAGCGCGGCAGAGATGGTGATATACTCGGTTCTAAGTTATCTGCCGTACATAGCGCTGGCGCTTTTCCCGTTCAAAAACGACCTGCGGTTCTCAAAGCGCATAACTGTACTGCTGGTGATAGTCTCGGGCATATTTCAGATACTGATAGGTCTGTGGGCGGGTCTTTGGGGCGGCAATTCCGCACTGCTGAGCTTTATAAGCACGGTTACATACTTTGTATTTTACTTCACAGTCGTAAAAGCGCACTTCGGCAAAACGCTTTTTACACTGCTTACGCTTTCAAACATAGCAAACTTTGTGGTAATATCCTCGAAGTGCATAGAGGGCGCGCTGTTCCCCGAAAACGCTATGCAAGGATACCGCTGGAGCTTTTCGCTGATAATGGTCTTGGTGCAGGCGGCGCTGCTGATACCGCTTTGGTTCTACATTCGCAGCACATATACCACAGTTATGGAGAAAGATGCTGCGAAGCCGACATGGCGCTTTCTCTGGCTGATACCCGCGACATTCTACGTCGAGTGGTATTACCATCTTTACAGCAACAGCGGAAAGTCTTCGCTGGAGCTTGCACTCGAGCCGGAAAACACGATTTTCCTTTTCTTTATAAATCTTGGTGCTGTATTTATTTACCACATGGTAGTCTGCCACATCAAGGCGATAGAGGCGAACATAGAGCTTTCCGAACAGAACCACGCTCTGCAAACTCAGCATTTGCAGTATGAGAATTTGCAGGAGCGTATCGCAGAGGCGCGGCGTTTCAAGCATGATATACGCCACAACGTTCTGACGGTTCTTTCTTTTTTAGAGGACGGGAAGTACGATGAGGCAAAAAACTTCCTCGAAGCGTATGATCTTTCCATGCCCGATGACCGCAGCGTTTGCTTCTGTAAAAATTATTCGGTGAATGCGATCTTGCTGTTCTTTGCACAGCAGGCGAAGGACGCGAAGATAGATTTCATCACTGCGGTAGATGTGCCTGAGGACATTGGCATTTCGGACAATGTTATCTCGGTACTGCTCGGCAACCTGCTTGAAAACGCAGTAGAAGCGAGCTGCAAGGCAGAAGAGGGAAGCCGCAGGGTAACGATAAAGAGCGTCTGCAATGGCGGTACGATACTTTTCAAGATCAGCAACACCTATGTGGGCGAGCTTGTTAGAAACAAAAGCGGGCTTTATATGTCAACGAAGCATTCAGGCAGCGGCATAGGCTTAGCCTCGGTGCGGAACATAGTGAAGCAAAACGGCGGAATGTTGAAAATTTCCGATACAGGCGGCGAGTTCGCGGTAACGGTAATGCTCATGCAGGAATAAAAAAAGAGATCGAGCGTTTGTGCTTGATCTCTTTTGATTTTGCATATAAAACAAAAAAACGTGACCGATTTTATTCGATCACGTTTTGTTGGTCGGAGTGACGGGACTTGAACCCACGGCCTCTACCACCCCAAAACAATTAAGGAGCTGATAATAATGAAATGTATAGAAAAAAATGATAAAACATCTATAATTGACTTGCTTACTGAACAGGTAATGCGTTCTAGTGGAATGAGCAAGGAAGAATCATATGAGTCTATTATTGAACTTATTCATGCCTGGCTGCTTGTTGTGGCTAATGATGGCGTCTATCTTCGCGCTATTAAATAATGTAAGAGGAAGTGAAAGACATGAACTGTGAATTTATCAATATTCATGAGTATGACGATAGAAAGTATCGCTATTTCAAATTGTATAAGTATCTTATGCTTGACGATTCGTTTTCAGATATTTCAACAAGTGCAAAGATAGCTTACAGTTTGTTTGAAAACCGCCATCAATTGTCTGTCGATAATGATATTAAAGATAAAAATGGCAGACCATACATTTTCTTTTCGCGAAATGAACTGATAGAAGCTCTAAACTGTTCAACACATAAAGCGGCAGAAATAATCAAAGAATTGCTGACAGCCGGTCTGATAGAGCGAAGCACTAAGCTGGGTGGATTTAATGGTGAGAAAAACAAGGGGCAATACAGGCTGTATGTCAACGATTATGTAACAAAGATAAAGAACAAAGCACAAAAAAGCAGAAACGGATCCTTTGACACAATGAAGTCAAGGGATTTTTTTATGATTCCATTTTCTCTTTTTACCAGAAATACTGAACTATTTGCCCTTCAGATCAATGTTAAGGTAACGTATGCAATTCTCCTAAACATGGTCAACTTGTCTGCTCGATCTGACCATTATCATGATGAGCATGGTAATATTTATGTTAAACTTACGATCGAACAACTACAAAAGATATTCGGAAATAATTGCAGTGCAAAAACTGCTGCGCGTTATTTCAATATTTTATCAGAACTAGGGCTTATAGAACGCAAACGCAGAGGGGCAGAACACGTTATTTTTGTAAAACATATCGTGGACAAAACCGACACAACAGCAGCAGACAAAACTGACACAACAGCAGCAGACAAAACCGACACAACAGTAGTGGACAAAACCGACACAACAGTAGTGAACAAAACCGACACAACAGTACTGGACAAAACCTGCACAACAGTAGTGAACAAAACCGACACAACAGTACTGGACAAAACCTGCACAACAGTACTGGACAAAACCTGCACACAAATTAGAAGAAAAGAATTAGAATTAATAACTAGAAGAGAAGAGTTAGAATTATTCAAATTAGAAAAGGCAAATGGGAATGAATCGTTGCGTACTCAGCTCGAGAACCGTTGGGACTTAAGCGGCTATCTTGAGCTGGCTAAAGTACTGGGCAATTCTGATGTGATGATCAAACAGAAAAGTGAAATGTTTGATTTGATCGTAACAAGTACATTGTGGCTTTGTTCTTTTAAAGGCAAAGAAATAAATATTGCCGGCAATGCAGTAAGCCGAAGTGACGCTATGGCGAAAATTGTTGGCCTGGACAGCTTCGATGTTAATAACATATGCGATGAGCTAACAGTGCGAGGAGAAAACTGTAATCTGAATTATATCATTGGCGCGTTATTCTTCGCTGCTGAAAACAAGGAGGCGGTATAGTTGACCTATCGACCTGAAAATGTGCTTTACTTAGTGCCGTCTGTTGTGGAAGAGAAAAACGAGGAAGGTTACAGCGAAATTCGTTTAAAAGGCTGCGCTGCGATCTACGGGACAAACGAAGCGGCATTTTACTGCGAGCAGATAACCGCAGAGAACAAAAACGCTTTTGGCGACTCACTCGAAGCTGCATTAAAAAATGTGAAAGCACTTATTGTAATATGCCGTAATGATATATCTCTTATCAGCGAATATGCAGGAGATTCAACGGAAAAATTGAAAGGTGCTTTCGAGGGGCGAATGATCGGCGCAGGAGGGCTGCGCGGTCAAAGGTCACCAGGCTCACCGGCAAAAAAGCAGGAGAAGAAAGAGGAAAAGTTAGATATAAAGTCAGCGGTCAGAATGTTTGCAATAATAGCTAATAAAGCAACGCCGCAGGAAGTATCTCAAAATTGCGACCCACAAGATATCGAACTCGAAGATCTAATCGCTTACTATGGAATAGAACATGAAAGCACCGGAAGTGAGCTTACTGACAGGCTCGCAGAATTAAAGGCTGTATGGGAAACTATGCAGCCGTTTTTTTATGGGAAATAATGAAATGTACCATGAACCGAGCTGTACTGAAAAAGTACAGCTTGATTGATGGTATAACTATCATCACGGCATGATCGCTGATTGCAACAGTGTGAGGACGTTTATGTAACCCACGTCCTCTTTTCTATGCCGCTGCAAATCAAATGGGTTACAGAAAAATGGAGGGTTACACCATGAAAAACAATAAAACAAAAATCATTGCTATCTCAAACCAGAAGTCCAGTGGAAAAACTACAACGGCTATCAATATCGGCGCGGCGCTCGCTATGAAAGGCAGCAAGGTGCTTATGATAGATTTTGACGCGCAAGAGTCACTTTCAAACTTCTTCGGCTTTTACGGAGCAGAAAAGAACATAGCACAGCTGTTGTTCGATGTTATCGACAAGAGAGCTGATATAAACGTTGCCGAGTATATTTGCCACAATGACGAAAATGACCTTGATATAATTCCGACTAATCTATCAGATATGAACGATCTGTCGAAAATAATCATTGCCGAACGCGGAAAAGAAATGGTACTGCGCAGACTGCTTACTCGTTATGACGTGTTTTCCGAATACGATTATATCCTTATAGACTGCAATGCAAGTGTAGATATTACTGTAGATAATGCGCTGACTGCTGCCGACTATGTACTTATTCCCTGTTGGGCTGCACCGTTTAATTACGGGCCTCTTGCGAACACAATTGTTCAGATCGAGGATATTCGCGACGAACTTAATCCTGAGCTTAAAATACTCGGTATCATTGCGACATTCTGCGAGAGAACAAACAATTGCAAGATGACGAAGCAAATGCTTTTTGAAAATTATCCTAACAAGATATGCCGAACTACAATAAGCCGCACCGCAGCTGCAGATACATCGCTGAGAGAAAAGGCAGCGGTGTTCAGCAATTCAAAATCGAATAAGACAGCGCAGGAATACAAAGCTCTTGCAGATGAGCTGCTTGACCGCATGAAGTAAGGAGGATACAGCAATGAACTTTAACGCAATAAATGAATCCCGCAGCAAGCGGATGGAAACTCCTCGGGAAAACAGAAGCCGACTGGACAAAATACTTGAAAAGTCCGAACAAGCGGCAGAAGAAACTCTGCCTTTAGGCAGCATTGAGGAATACAAAGACGCTGACGGCAATACGCAGCCGTATGATATTGATGAAGCAAAAGTTAGTGCTCTAGCTGCAAGTATTGCTGAAAGCGGTCAGCTTGAAGCTCTTATCGTCCGCAAGACCGAAGATGAAGAATATCAGTTGCTGGCAGGTCATCACAGACTTGCCGCGTTGAAGCTGAACAATGCTGAGAATGCTAAAGTCAAAATAGTTGATTGCAGCGACTGGGAAGCATACAGAATAGTGGTGGAATCAAATATCCGTCACGGTTCGCCGAAGCCGTCTGAAATCGCAAAGATACTTATAAAATACAAGGAAAATTCAGCACATGAAAAAGTAACGAACAAAATGCTGGCTGAAATGTTTGATATATCAGAACGTCAGACATATCGTTTTCTAAAACTTGCAAAGCTTTCACCTGAGCTTATCGAAGCGATAGATATGGGGCTTATATCTACAAACTCCATCGACGAGCTTACAGATCTCCAGTCTAAGCAGCAAAGAATACTTGCTCGTTACGTTTCAATAAACGAGAAACCAATGAATGTTTCACTCTGCAAGAAAGCAATAACTTTTCTGAAAAGTGATCTTGCAGCAGACGTGGAATCACTTGCAAAGTTTCTCGAAAAGAAGCCGCCGAAGAAGCGTTATAAGAACGAGGTATTCAATTCTTTTCTTTCAGAGAAAAAAGACCTGGCTGAAAAAATGAATGAACATAGCGAAGAAGAGCTTTCCGAACTAGTCATTATGCTGCTGGAAGAGTACTTTAATGACGAGATATAGCGTTGATAGCAGGAGTTTAAAATCTGCCTTTAGGCAGAAAAATAGAATATGAGCTTTATGAGATTATATATCCCATGGGTTGGTCACGTTTCGCTCATCCCTCGGGAAACTCGACCATAGGGAGCTGATATTATTACGTCTGCAATAATCAGCAACAGTTTTACCTAAATAAAATTCGGTTTTATCGAAATTGCGGGCTTGCCTTTTATCTTTTAGGTGATCATTCCATCCGCAAAAATATATTTTCTCATTTTCGTCAACATGACGAAAAGACGAGTATTTTCTTAATTCTCTATAATCAACACCTTGTAAAGAAGATTTTCGAGGTGCTTTTTCAGAAAGGAGGCGGAGGAACGTAGATGAATTAAAGTGATCTTTGCTCCAACTTAAATTAAGAATTTTGCAAAGTGAATAATAATCCTCATTATTCATTTCAACAATAAAATACTTATTCATGTTAAGCACGCATCCCCAATTTTGGTTATGAATCGCAACTAGAATTTGATAGCCATTATGTGATAAAGAAAAAATTACATCGAACTTAAATTTATTATAATTAAAACTGTAATGTTCTTTATCTACATTGTTTGTTTTCATACTTTGAATAAGTGGCGCAAAATCGACACACTTCATAATACGATACCTCCAAAATTATGTTTATCGAAGAAAAAATGAAAGTCAGGGTAACTTACGAAGATAATTGTACATACACTGGTTCAATTTATAAAATTGTGATACAAAATCAAAATGAAGATAATAAACCACACGCTTTAGTTTTCATAACTCAAGATAAAAAGTTTAGAAAGCAAGAGGGTGATTTTGGATGTGTAGCTTTATGGGTAGAAAAGTTTAAGAAAATTGAAATTCAGTAAGTACACAATAGTACAAATATATTTTATCATAATATGTCAGTTATGTCAAACAAAATACTTTTTTGAAGGCAGCCATAAAAGTGGTTGCCTTTTTTATTGACAAAAAATGATAAACGTGATATAATGGAGGTATAAAAATGAAGTATAATAATGATGAGCTTGATAACAAAATTTACTCGCCGAAAAAAGACATAGTTTTTAAAAAGCTTTTCGGCAGTGAGGACAGTAAAAATATCCTTAAAGGCTTCCTTAACGATATGGTTGGTCTTGATATAAAAAGTGAAAATGATATATCTATAATGAATACCGAAGTATCGCCGGAAGAACTTGAGAAAAAAGGATCACGCTTAGATGTGCGCACTAGAATAGGCGAAACGGAGATAGACATAGAGATCCAATGCGAAAGTGAAAAGGATTTTTCTGACCGTACCCTTTATTACTGGGCAGAAATGTACCGTGGCAGCTTGCCGGCCGGTACACCTTATGGAAACACAAGAAAAGCTATCACGCTCAATTTGCTTGATTTTAATATGTTTAAATGTGATGAGTACTGCTCTAAATTCATGATATGTGAAACTCAAAGAGGAGAAGCTCTCACAGATAAACTGGAAATACATTTTGTTGAACTACCCAAAGCAAGAGCAGCCGGAATAAGGCTGAATGAAGAGGACAGAAAAACAAAATGGATAAAGCTGATGAACGTAACGACACGAGAGGAGCTGAGTGAAATGAAAGAGAATATGACCGATACCTCTTACAGCAGCGCAGTAGACAAACTCGACAGAATAAATGACGAAGCGTATATCCGTGCATTAAAACGAGCTGATGAAGAAGCAGCTCATGAAAGAGCCAGCAGAGAGTATACAAGGCAAATGGAATTGAAAGAAGCTATGGAAGCAGCACGAGCCAAGGGTCTGGCTGAAGGAAGGGCAGAAGGCAGAGCAGAAGGAAGAGCAGAAGGAAGAGCAGAAGGAAGAGCAGAACTTGAAAAAGCTTCTGAGAAAGCCTTTATTGAGGGTCAGCAATCTATGAAGGAAAGCATCTATGCCGACCTGAATAGTATGTCAACAGAAGAGCTGCTGAGATTTTTCAGCCGTGATATAAATGATCTGAATGCAAATAATGATCAGAATCGCGGCGGCGGTCGCGGCAGATAAGAAGTCTGCCTATAGGCAGAAAAACAAAACAATGCAGAATTAAGCAGTCACAGAAAATGTGGCTGCTTTTTATATATTGACTTAATAAACAATATGTGGTATAATTAAGGTGGAAACTATAAAATGAGAAAATCATATGTATTTATAATTTTTTGTGATGTAATGATTATCACGTACTTGTATTATCAAGGAGATAGAATGATGTATAACGGAGCAATAATTGCTGCTATTATTTCAGCAAATGCAGCACTGATCATCGACATTTTAACAAATGTTCGTTTTTCCAAAAAAGTAATTAGTTTTTTAGAAAATACTATTGGCAAGAAAAATGAAACCACATTACAATATGCCATTGATTCAAAGCATGAAGATTTGGCAAAAGATCACGATGACATAATTAAAATATTGCACGAGAATAATAAAGATCAATATCATTTGATAGATTCACAGACAAAGCTTATAAACGAAATGAATATTCGTGACATAAAGGAAAAAGCAGTAAGAGAAGAACGCGAAAAACATCTATCGCCGGAAATGCTGGAAATAAAAAAAGTTAGCGAAGCTTTTCAGGCAATGGAAAAACAGATGGAAGATCTGAAACTTCAAAATGATAAGCTGATAGCTAAGATCGAAACCGTAACAAACGAAAAAAATCTTGCTGAGAATCAGCATAAAGAAATGATGGATGACCTGAACAATATGTCCACGGAAGAGTTGCTTCGTTTCTTTAACAGAGATACAAACGATTTAAACATCGGTAACGATCAGAAGCGCGGCGGCGGTCGCGGCAGATAAAAAGTCCGCCTATAGGCAGAAAAACAAAATATGATTTTGAAAAGCAGTCATGAAAAGTGGCTGCTTTTTCCTTTTAAAAAAAGATTTTGAAAGGGGTGATTATTTTCTCGATGATGACGATTACTATAAAAAAATCAACTTAATGTTTGATAAAGAGGTGACGAAATAAAAAATGTCAAAAAATATAATAATAAGCGACGGTATTACAAGTATTAAAAACAGCGATTTTCCAACTATTGATACCGATGCTACGCTTTTGTTTATACCGGCAAGTTGTTATTTTATACAAGATTATGCGCTGCGTAATTTGCCAGAGCTGCGTATTCTGTGGCTGCCAAATTCGCTGACACTTATCTCAGATTCAGCTTTTTCCGGATTAGACAAGATTGAAGCAATCGCAATACATGATTTTGAAACTTCTGAACCTAGAGATGTACATTTCGAATACTTTGACAGTATAACAGATCTATTTAGAGAACATCCGCTATATACATATGATGCACAACACAAACTTGAAAAGATTTGTAAAAAAGATATGATAATATCTTATGCGCGTAAGAGAAGCGTGAAGTTTTAATATGAATACTAAATATAAAAACGTCAATGATATGGTATTTATTGGATATGAAAAGCAATTAACCTCACTTTCAGCGAGAACAAAGAAAAGCTATGCGTATGATATAAAATCATTAAGAGAATATCTAGTTACAGTAAATAAAAGTGCTTTTGCTCTATCTGATGAAGATGAGGAGGAAAAATATGTTGATTGGTTGAAAAATGTGCAGCACGAATCTCCGAGAAGCATTAAACGTCGGTTGTGTACGCTGCGTGGAGTAGTACGTTACTGTATGAGCCAAAAACGCAAAAATAATACTGCTATTCCTTGCGAAGAAATACCATTTGCAAGAAATGAAGATATACGTTCGTTATATCTCTATTGCTCCAATCTTAGTGACAAAGAGTCCTACGGAGAAATAAGAGCTAAAATAATTGTAATAATGTGTATATTGTTTGGACTGAAACCTAACGATTTAAGTTGCATGGATATAGACAGCATTAACGGTGATGAGATCGTTATAAATTCAAATCATCTGCTCATACGTTTAATTAACGATAGCTTTCCACACGAACTATTGGCTATATATCTTGATAAACGAAAAAAATACTTGGGAGATACTAATTGCAATGCTTTTTTTCTGAACAGATTTCGAGAACGCTTAAACGTAAACGGCATAAATCGTGATTTTCACATGATTGCAAAAAAATGCTGCAATGAGAATATTACGATGGCGCAAGTGCGAAACAACTGCATATGTGATTATTATGATCATTTACCGGACAAAGTGATTATATGCAAATTGTTCAAAATAACTACTAACAGAATAGATAAGCTTATTAGGAACAATTCGCATCACGATTAAATTCTTTTACACAAAAACTATTGAATTTTAATTAAATATGCAGTATAATGTATTAAAGGAAATATTTAACACGACCATAAAAGGAGGAATATAAAAATGTACAATTCGGTCACATTAGTAGGAAGAATGGTAAACAATGCAGAGATCTTTGTATCAAGTAACGACGTAAAAGTTGCAAGATTTAGATTTGCTGTTGATTTACCAAAATCAAGACAAACCGAAAGTAAATCTGCAGATTTTTTCAAGTGTACCGCTTTTAAAGGAGCAGCTGAGTGCATCGAAAGATATACTCACAAGGGAGCAAAGCTTCTGATACATGGCAAACTGAGCAGCAGTTCTTACACCAACAAAGAGGGACAGAAAATCAACTCTACGGAAATAATCGTTCACGAAATCGAGTTGCTCGATACGAAAAATACTAAACGTGTTTCAAATGGCGAGCCCATACCGCAGCAGCAAGAGCCTGATTTTGAAGAATACGAAGTCGAAATGATATATGACGACGGAGTACCATTCTGATAAAAGTAATAACAGTCTGCCTGTAGGCAGAAAATCGAAAGGAGAAGAATTATGGCAATTGATTACCAAAGCTACAAAATAAGCTCGACCGGACAAGTACTGCCCGAGGTGGAGTACACTGATGAGCCGGAAGAAAAGCGAATGCTTGAAAAACCGATAGGACGTTGGGGCAGAGCGTGGCAAAAGTGGATCGAAGAGCAGCATCCACTTGATAAAGATCTGCATGTTTGGCATTGCACATGGCAGATCGTGCCTCGTTGGATCGACGAAAAAGCAAAAGCGTATTATGACGAACTGAGCAAGGAATATAACCTTGTACACAAAGATCGTCCTCATTCTGATGATTATTTCGGGGTCTGCAAATGGGAAAAGCAGAAGGCTCTGTATATAGAACACAAAATAATGGAAGATTATGTGTATCATACATACGAGGAATTCTATAAGGATAAGAAATAACGATCAAGTTTAAAGAGCAGTCGGCAGCGGCTGCTCTTTTACATTTGGAGAGGGTAACCATGAAGAAACAGAAAAACGATAATACCATAAAACTCGTTATGACTATAGGCAGAGAAAACGTAGAGATCTCAAGCCTTGATATGCGCAAATACGAGCTTATAAATTACTATGTAAATCAGAATAAGGATGAAAAAGAAGATCAGCTTGAAATGCTCAAAGAGCTTGTCGCAGAAAGTTTTACTGCTGCGATCAACAAGCAGTACAAAAAATACGTTCCTGCGCAAGTGAGAACAATGTATGAGGAGCTGTTGGCGCACTCTTCAGTATTTGGAGCAATGGAAGAAAAAACTGAGATACCTGAGCCGCCGGCAGAAGAAAAAACAGACACCTTTCGCGGAAACGAAGAAACTCCTGAGGAGAAAATATGATGTTTTTTTATTTTCTTTTAAAGAAAATAAATTGATGCAGCTCAGATCGCTAAATGATAATACCGCTGTTATGTCAAGCAGCGATGATGACGGATATATTGTAGTAACAGCACCTGAACTATCAGGCGACCGAATTACTTACGCATTATCATTTAACTATAGCAGCTTGAAAGAAGCGAAAGAAGCTGCGGAGCGTCTTGACAGATATATAAATCTGCAACAGCAAAATGATATATCTGTTCGGACAAAGTACATTGAGAAGAACAAGCATACAACAGAAGAGAATGAAGCTGAAAAATATGACTATAGGCGGAAAGGATATAAAAAATGACAGAGTATGAGATCAATATGCAGCAGTATCTTGAAAACATTGCTGCGCAGAATGCTGAAATGATGAAACAGTTTGATATGATAAGAAAACGTCAGCAGCAGACCGATGAGCAGCTTGAAGAACTTATCGGCGATAGAAAGCCAAGAGAACGGCAGGAAATAGTTCCGCTCAATGATGATAGCAGCGAAATATCGCTGAGCTGTCATGAGCTTAGTCTGCTTCCGATCTTTTCGACGGCCGCAAAAGGATATGTAGCAAAGCTTGATAGCTTAGAGCGCAAACGCGCGGAACAGGCAGACAAGCTTGACAGACATGAAGCTAAGCTTAATGATACCAAGGACAGGATAGAACGTCTTAAAGATATTAACAAAATGCTTGAAACCACCGCCGAACGCATGTCGATCGGCGTTATAAACAACGTATTAAATTCTGTGCGTGAGCATAATATCAAGAAGCTTGAAAAGCTGGAGAAAGAAACTGTACCTAAGCTTGAAAATAAGGTCGCAAAGGATAAAAGGAGAATCAACAAGGTCGAAACAAATATAGATATAACTCAGAGCAAGTACGATAAGTGTGCTGCAATGAGTGGAATTATCCGTAGCTTTGCAATAATACTTAATACTGATAAACGTCGTGCTGTTTTTGTTGACTCGGTTAATTCGCTGCACTCGTCGCAGTGCAGACTGAACGAAGCAAAAATAAATAAGGCGAACATAAGACTTGATAAGCTCTGTCAGAAATATGAAGATGCTCAAACTTATACAGAAGCTAACGACATAAAGATAAAGCAGAATAAGCTGTATGATAAGATCAAAAAGCTGAATGAGGAAAAGAAGAAACTTGAAAAATCAGAATACAAAAATCCCTTTACTGTAGAGGAAAAGCAGGCTGCCGACGAAAACATGAGATCAACGGCTGCATTGATGATGAAAAGAGCTGAGGAAAATCCTACCGATGAAAATATTGCCGAAGCAGCTCAGACTGCAACGACTAAAGAAAATGTAAAGTCTTTTGATATTACGGAAGCGGCAAGTATGCTCATAGCAACAATAGGATACAACAGCGATATGTATTCCTTGAATGAGGACGGAGCAACGTAGTTGATAAGGTCAACGGTAATACAAAAGCAGAAGCCAAAAGCAGAAAATAAGATATGTGACAATTATCAAATGTTTACAAAATGTTAATTGATTTCAAGCCGTTTTTGTGATATAATGGTATCATAGAAAAAATAAAACTGGTATCAAGTATACTTAGGAGGAAGAAGTTATGAAAAAAATAATATCTATCCTAGCAGCTATCG
>ULOC01060312.1_pt1 | contig 13879 bp, 8 predicted proteins | sample 1952181 | NCBI WGS metagenome assembly ULOC01 (sample SAMEA4835592, study PRJEB28245) | human gut metagenome | biome: gut microbiome; material: fecal sample | place: Denmark | collected 2008
ACTTTATTGTGCGGATACTATGTTCTCTCTCCGGATGGATACTATGTTCTCTCTCCATAAACACAAAAATCCTCCTGTTAGATATTTTAGTTTTTGTTACGTTTTATTGTTGTTTTTCTCTTCCTTTAAGCCGTCCGTTATCTTCGCAAGGTCGGTATTTATCTCTCCCGCCTGCTCCAACAGCGACTTATATCCTTCTTCTATGAGTTTAACTTTCGTATAACCGTGTTTCTTCAAAAATGCGTCTACTTCTTCCGCCACTCCTCTCGGTATACTCGTTCCCCATACCACGTTTTTGGCTTTTCTCTCGTTTTTATGCTTTTCTTCGTATCTTTTATCTCTTTCGCTTCTCGGTTTCATTCCTAAACCCTCCGTAAATATATCATCGTATCTATACGACGATTATATTTTACTGTTTTCTGCGCTCAGAGTCAAGCTCTTTTATGTGAATAGAGAGTAAAAGCCGCCTTAAATTTTAATTTTGATTAGTGTTTATGCCTTGTTTTTCTTGCTTTTTGCGTTCTTCTTCGATTTCCGCTTCTATCTGTTGCAATCGCGGGACTCGCCGAACGACGTCGGGCGTAAAGAGCGAAAGAACGGAATCGAAAAAACTCCCGATCGTTTTCGGCTTTCCGTGGACTATACGCCGATATTCCGTCGGATTTGTCCTTGCAAGTTCTTTGCCGACGTTTGTATAGTGGGAATTGTTCTCCTTTTCCTTTTGCAACGCTTCCGATTTTTTTGCATATAATAATGCTTCGTCCATAGATTTCGTAAGCCGCTTTGAAAGGTCGCTGTTGTCTGCCGTTAAAGCGATTACTTGTTCCTGTAACTTTCCGCGTTTCCGTGGGATATTCCCGCTTTTTGCCTCGGTTAAAGCGTCCGCGTATACCTGACTTTCTTCCCGTATGGCTTCGGCTTGCTCGATTATCTTTTTTGCCTTAAATTCGGCGGTAGAAAGGTGTTTCTTCTGACTGCCTTCTTTTCCGCGCTGTAAGCCCCAACGTTTTCCGACTGCTTCGTAAAAATCCGTCTGCAATTTTTGTAACTGCGGCTTGTCGAAAAGTTGTTTACTGCAAAGCCGTCCGTCTTTCGTTACAGGCATTAAGTTTAAGTGCATATGCGGCGTGGTTTCGTCGTTATGTACTACCGCCGCGATGATATTTTCTTCGCCGTAACGCTCCGCAAAGAATTCGTAGCAGTCCGAGAAAAAATTATACTGTTCGACTTTGGCTAAACCATCGAAGAAAGTTTTATCCGAGCCTAACACAAAAGAGTTCATAACAACCGCGTCTTTGCGCGGGGATAAGGCTAACTCTTTAATTCTGCCGTTTATAAACTCCGTGTAAGTTTTGCCGAAATATGGCGTAAAGCGGTAATTGTTTCTCGTCCGCTCGCTGTCTATCTGCGGGTTTGACGCTTCGTAATTCTCGTCCCGCTCGTTTTCCTTTTCGATAGGAGCAACGTCTTGTTTATGGTATTTCTCCATGTGACATACTAAATATGAAATAATGATTTTCCTCCTGAAATTTGTTTTTGTAATCGTTGAGCAAAGTGTGTAGATAATCTCTGCCGACTGTTTTATTAGTGGATTCACAGCCTCGCAGAGCACACTACTTCCGTTTCGGAAGTATAGTGTGCTACACTTTGCTCATAAGCCACCTGTTTTGTTCCGCATTTGCTTCCAAAGTTTTTCTCTCCGTTATGTATTGAAAAGCATTCTTAAAAAAATATTTTCAACTTGTATCCGACTTCATTTTTCTGCCTCCTTCATTTTATTTTCTTCGCCATTTTTGTTCTTACGGGTCCACGAAAGACAAATTATTTCTCTATCATATATGGACATTAGTAAGACGTTTTGTCAGGGTGTTTTGCAAAAGTTTTTTACCCCCCCCCCTCACTATAATTGGAAAGTTACGAGCCGTTTGTCGGGGTATTTCACAAAAATTTTTATATGTTTTCTTTATCTGTATTGAAAATCTTATACTTAATCAAAAAAAGACACAAAAAAGCCGATGACTGTTTGCCATCGACCATAAATAATTTTATATGTTTTTATAATAAGTAATTTTAGTTAATGCCGCATTCCGATTCACTAATCAAAAGCGGTAAAAGCCATTTTAATATCCAACGCTTTGTTGTGTCGTAATTTGAATCGTAAAACACCGCGCCGACAATCGCTTCGATATAAGGATCGTGTCCTTTGTTCACAACTTTTTCGTGATCGGGAACACCTGCATCTGATTGGAAGTGTTTTGCGTTGTATGCGTATCCGATCAAGCCGCATTTCAGCATAATATTATGCATAACTTCATTGTTTTCAAGTTTACTTTTTATCTGCGTAATTTCGCCTTTTGTAGTTATTCCTTTCCGATAGAGATAATCGGCAATAACGGATTTCAATATAGTATCGCCGATTGTTGCAAGTCCGTCGTTAGTGTATTCGCTATGATTCTTTCCCTCTCCGAAAACTTCTATTTTTTCCGATCTCATTGCCTTTGAAAGCCACGCGATATCGTTAAAATGATAATGTATTTTAACTTCAAGTTCGCGCATTTTTTGGTAAATTACCGTCTTTTCCATTCGTCCTTCTCCGCTTCAAAGCTTAATCCCTTTGGCTTTCATTATATCTCCTATTGTAGTCTGAATATTTGTTTTATCAATATATGAACGCCATTTCTTTCTACAACCGGTATTTTGATTTATATAATCTGTTTTCGACAAATCGGCCTTATTCAATTTCAACGCAGTCAACGCTTCCTCGAGCGACATAAAAAGAATAGGATGCCCATCTGCGGTTGCCTGTTTTGCGCTGCTATAACGAATCTCTTTTTTATCATCGTTACCGTAGTCGATAAAAATATCACACGCGCTTGCTTTTCCCGTATAAGTTGCCCCATAAAAATAAATCCGGTCAATCAAAGCCAAAAACTCGTTAAAACATTCGTGCTGAAAAACATAACTGATACAAACGCTTTTCCCGAAAAACACATCATCCTTTGGGTTTTCCGAAAGCTTCTTTTTTTTGATAAAATTTTTCAAGAATTCACGCCGGGCTTTTTCATTTCCGCTGTTGACCTTTTCCAACAACGAAAGATTATGCTCTTTGGCTTTTTCGGCTTGATAATTATTATTCCGTTTTTTGAGCATAGAAATTGTTTCGGGAAGAGATAGACATTCTTTTTTGGAAATCACCTGTAATGCTCTTACTATAGCCCACGAATCATCATCGCTTTTATGTAGTTGTACGTCGGTAATTTCTAATTCCTTTACTATGCTTTCAACCGAAACACGATTTTTTGACTTAACGTAGCCTTGATATAGTTTTTGAAAATCGATATAAGTAAACGGAATCGGCTCTTTATTGTATATCTCGTAAGCGGTTGCCAAAAATCCCGCGTCGTTTGTCAAAGAAAACCCGATAATTTGACAATTTTTCAAAGTCAATAGACTTCTTATCCTGTCATAATAGTAATCAAACGTCCGACTATTAAAATATTTTTCTTCAGGGAAAGCAAGAGTAATATCGCTTTCGTGCTCTCTGCCTGTTAGTTTAAATTTATGTTCCGAATTTATCGTAATGCAATCTCTTTCTAAAACGTTAAAGTTCTCATCGATAAGCACATATCCGAACTCACAAATATGCTGACCGTCGCAACACTCTATGTCAAAGCATAAGTATCTCATTTTTCCTCTTTCCATATGTATATCAGATTTTATCTCCATTGAATACAATTTTATCCGACAAATTCACTTCTACGGATTTACCGTTTTTATCCATATCGAACCAAGAAACATTGTTTTTGTATCTGTCCGTTAAACACAAAATGCGTTGATTTTCCGAACCAAGTAACCTACGTTTTGTTTCTTTTTCTTCCAAAACGTATGCGCCGTCAAGCACAAGGTCTATGCCGGCAAGCAAGTCTGAAACTTCTTCGTATTTTCTGCCCGTAAACGATATAATTCCGAGCCCGAGTTTTTTTATTTCGTCGGTTAAAAACGGAAGATTATGTTGACAAGTAGGTTCTCCGCCGGAATACGTTACACCTTCGAGACCAAATTCGTCAATCGACTTTTTAATTACCGAAATAATCTCGCCGAGTGACATAATATGGCGCGCAATAAACGGCTGGTAATCAGGATTACAACACTCGTTGCAATGAATATCGCAACCCTGAAACCATATACATAATCTTTTATGCGGACCTTCTGTTTCCGTACAACGGTTTATACTCGCAACGTTATACTTAATCATTGTCAAAATCAAATTCAAGCCCGTTTTTCGTTGTTTTTACTACGATTTTCGAGCCTTTCATCGACGGCAATTCTTCTTTGTTTTCAAACATAAACATAGCAAGTTCGTCAAGCAATTTATCATTGATGGCGTTAAGAATATCACGACCGCCTTTACTGCTGTCCGCTCCGCCGAGAACGTAATCTATAAATTTAAGTTCGTCTTCAAATTCAAGGTCGATACGATACTTTTCCGATATCGCTTTCTGGACCGGACGAAGTTTCGATTTCGCGATTTTTACACTGAATTCTCTGTCTTTGATGAAGTTGAACGGAACGATATTGCTGTAACCGATACGACCGAGAATTTCGGGACGTTTGATTTCGTTATCGAAATAGTTTTTAACGATTTTTATAAACTCATCCGCCACTTCTTCGTTTGAACCGTTCGAAGACACTTCCGATGCTCCGAGATTTGACGTGAATATAATTACGCTTTCGCTGAAATAAACCGTTTCGCCTTTGCTGTCGGTAAGTCTGCCGTCTTCGAGAATTTGCAGAAAAATATCCAGAATTCTCGGATTCGGTTTTGCCGCTTTTTCGATTTCGTCGAATAGAATTATGCTGAACGGTTTTTCTTTCACGGCGTTAGTAAGTTGCCCGCCTTCTTCATAACCGACGTATCCCGGAGGCGCGCCGATAAGTTTCTGATCACTGTTTTCCTGCGCATATTCCGACATATCGAAGCGAATACAAGCCTGTTCGTCACCGAAAAGGAATTTTGCAAGCGCCTTTGAAAGTTCGGTTTTACCTACGCCGGTAGGTCCGACGAAAAACAGCACGCCTTTCGGTGCAGAACGAGAAGACGATTTATGTATTCCCGTAAGTCCCATATAAGCCTTAACAACGACTTTTTCAATCTTTTCGATAGCCTCTTCCTGACCGACTACACGCTCGCTTAAAATCTTTTTGATGTTTTTAACCGACTTATAATCGAGTTTTTCCCAAGGATTGTCTTTTTCGCCGTACTTAAACAGCAAGTACAACTGCTCGAACAGCATTTTGCCTTCTTTTCTCGAAAGGCGCGCCATCTGAACAATTTCACGGTTGGTAAAATCGTCGAGCATATCAACGTATTCGTTAAATTTATCCGAAGTCAGAAGCGTTTCTCCGGGTTTGAGTTTTACGTCAAATCCGCTCTCGATTTTTTCCATCATTTTAGCGCGTTCTTCTCTGTCGGGTTTTGAAAGAGTAAGACAAGCGACTTCGGGGTTACCCTGATAGAAGGAAATCGGGAACATTGCCAGTTTGCTCGTAATGAGAATAACCGTGCTTTCGTTTACTTCCGCAGACAAATACTCCGTTTTTTTATCTTTTATCGCTTTCCCGAGCATTGTGATAAGTTCTCTCTCGTCGGGCGGTAATTGTCCGCCGCTTGAAAAGAGATAATCCGCCCAATTCAGCACGAAAGCAGTTTTTCTGTTCGGCTTCTTCAAATTTTTGAATACGATATTGAAAATCTCGGCGGGTTCTTTGAACTGACCGCTTCCCGTTTTTTCTTCCGCTTGCGGTTGATTTTCTTCGTCATCGTCAAAGGAATAAGCGTCGCCTTCCACTTCGACTTCATCGATAACGGAAAGCCTTGAAACGTCTCCGTCTATGCCGTCGATACGATCCCAATACAAAACGTCGTCGTATTCCATTCCTTTGAGCATGTCCGTAAGGTATTGTTTCAGATCGACGATTTGCTTTTTGTCGTTAAGATACACGTCGCCGACGTTGCCGTCGAGTATTACGCATCTCTTGATACCGACTTCGCGTTTTAACCTGTTAAACGTTGTTTGTAATGCCATTATTTTCACCTCTTATTTGTGTTCGTTTTTACCGTTTGGTACTTCATAGACGATATTTTATCGGGATTGCTCCAAATTTCCTGCGTTTTGGTAACGTGTAAACCGTAAACTTCTTCTAAATCGTTCAGAAAAGGCTGTATATCCTTTTGGCACGCCTGTCCTTCGTAACCACGGAAGTCGTAAATAAATTTACCGTCCAAAAACACGCGGAATTCCGCTTTTTCGCCGCTTGCTTTCAGCCCGACCAAAATCACTTCGTTTGTGTCGCGTTTGATTTTTATATTCTTTTTATCCACGATAAATCCGCGGGCGGTTATCGCCGACATTATGATTTTCAGCGACTTCTGACGGATTTTTTCGCCTACGATTTCTTCCGTCGCCGCCGATCTTATTTCGGAAAGCGGTTTATTCTCTGTTATGACTTTATCGATAATAGTCTTTTCAACTCTTGCGGCTTCGAGTTCGCGGCGAATCTTTTCACGCTCTTTTTCGATACGCGATTCATAAGTTTCGTTTTTGAGTTCTCTGCCCGCTCTGATTAGATCATCGCCCGAAAGTGTATCGTTTTTCAAATAAGCAAGGTAAGTAAACTGCCTTTCCGTTTCGTCCTGAATGGAATCGAGAAGTTTTTGGATCTCGGCAGGGATTGTAACGACTCCGTTTGCTTTATCTCTCAATCTTTTTTGATTTACTTCGATACTGCTTTCAAGCAAACTTTGATAAAGCGCGCGCATTTCGACTAATCTTTTAGCAGCCAACTCGTTTACTTGATTTTGTAATTCTTGCGCTGCTTTATCCACATTGTCGGCAGAATTCAGTCTTAATCTGTCGCTATCACCGCTTATAACGCCTTTTTTCGCTACTTCTTTTGCTTTTAATAACAATTCTTCAATACGCCGATGAAATTCATTCCTTTCTCTGTTAATTGATTCTGCGAAAGACTTGGCTCTTTCACTTGACAAGGATAAAGATTGTCGCTCCAATTTCGCAATTTCTTCGTCAAGTTCAGCGATCTGCTTTTCAGCAACTTCGCAAATGCTTTCGCATCTTATCGCTATCGCCTCGTAGTCTATTTGTACCTGATGGCTCATTTTTGTTCCCCTTTTATGGCAAATACTATATCGCGCCAATTTTCAATCGTTTCTTTATCGAAACGTGTTTGCGACTTTTCCGGATGTTGCAATCCGTTTCTGCACATACGAAGTTTATGTAATGCGGATTCCTGCTTGCCGTCGAGAATGCCTTTGTCTTTTGCCATAACAAGTAAATCGTGTGCAGACGTCATAGGCTCGGCGTTAAGCATATCTCTTAAATTGTATTGCAGTTTTACGAATAAATCGCAAATTGCGTCTTTATATTTTCCGCGTGCAATCTGCTCATCAACGTATTTTTTCGTAATTTTTTCGGGATGAGAAGATGCGCTACGCTCAATAGACAACAAATCGTGAATCGGTTCGTAAATCTCGATATATTTTTTTATTGTAACGTAAGACTTTGGCGCATATTTCTCGTATTTTGCTACCGATTTTAACTCCGAATTAAGCGTGGCGTAAGCATTGAAAAATTCGTCTTCGTTATAATCGTCTTTAAGCGTATACTCCGAAAGATTCTCTATCCCGAGCATATCGTTCAGTTTCCACAAATTGCGTTTAACGTTGTTAAAGGCGTTACCGAGATCGGAATCCGAGTAAATTTCTTCGTTATTTACAACTTTCTCGGCAAAATTTGCCACCACGTTCACAACGCTTAAAACGGCGTCAACGGTAAAACCTGCGCTTAAAAGTGCCTCGTAAACAATATCGTCGTCTTCCGTTTTTTTCATTTCTTTCGCAAAGGCGGAAACGTAGTCGAAGTCGTTCATCCCGAGTGCTTTTCTGAGTGGATTCAACACCGACGATTTATAAATCGCATTATCGATTTTTATCTCGCTTGCGCTTTCTTCAAACAATTCTTTTGCTGTCGAAACGAAATATTTTTGCCACTCGGCATTCTTAGAAAAGGCGTTATTCAGTTTTAATATAATTTCTATCTTATCGTCAACGATTTTCGCATTTTTAAAAAACGCCTTGATGGTTTTATCAAAATACGAAGAATCTTTCAATGCGGCAACCGTAAACAAAACCACTTTCGCGACGTCGTCGGCAAAATCTTTTTGTACGTAATACTCAAAAATTTCTTCTACCGTTTCTTTATAGCGCATTTCGTCTAAAACGCTTTCGGTAAGCAACTGCATTTCAAACGTATCGCCAAGCTGGTTGCAAGGCATTTTTACGTTTACGGCGGAATAGTAGTGAAGCGCGGAAGTATCGAGCAAAGCAAACTCGGCATTCCCACCTATTTCGCCAAGTATCTTTATCGAAAAATCTTTATCCGTTCTTAAAACGTTATCCGTTCTGTCGGTTGCAAGTCTGCCGCCGTCGATAAAAATTTTGCAAGGTCGTTTCGCCTGCTTGGATACGTCGTTCGGGATATATGCGCCCTCGATATCGGTAAGCTCGGAAAGTAACACCGTCGGCACGTCTACCGCATTTTTAAGCGCGTCCACAAACTTATACTTTTCTTTGGCAAGCAAACATTTCGTCATAAATGCGGATGAATACCACTTGTCAAAATATGCGGTTTCGTCCGACGTTTCAAACGAAAATACAGCGCCGCTTTTGTTTATTATAACTTGCGTTCCGTCCTCTTTTCTGACTTGTTTTTCTTCTCCGACCTCGGGTATTTCAACTTCGACAACGCGTTCTTCGGCTTTTAGTCCCACTTTTGTCGGATTCGCTTCGATATAATCTTTAAGCCCGCTTATATCTATCGTTTTCCCTAAAAACCTTTCGATATCTTCGTAAAGAACAGACGAATCGAGAGAGGTATAAGGAAGCGAATAACTCACGTCGAATTTCCGCGTTACGGGGCTATAAAAAATATCTTTCGTCTTTACTTTTTCTTCGCCTGTGGGAATCGCGCCTTCACGGAACATTTTTCTGCCTTTCGCGGTAAGCGAAACGTCTTTTACTCTGATTTCCGAAAAATATTTCGGATTCATAAAATGCGACGGATCGTAATCGTAAGAGAGTATTTCGGTACCGATAAGATTTGAAATTTCTTTTCCGAAAATATAGTGCAAATCTCTCGGAATACCGAATTTAAGAAGCACGTCGCATATTTTGTCTTCTGAACCCGCAGTTTTTTCGATTACGTCGAGTAAAATATATGCAACGCCCGACGCCTTCCTTACCTCGTTATATCGCACGTTTACTTTATAGACAAGTAGCGGAAACGGAATAGCCGTAGTGAATTTTAACAAACTTTTCTCTTCCATTTTACTCTCCTAAAATATCTTTCGCCGTAAGTATTCTTCCGCGGAAGGTTATCGTGTCGATAATTTCTCTGTATACGGGGAAGTTGATTTTATCGCGACTGTGATCGCCTTCGAGATCGGGAAGGTCGATTATGCCCGCTTCCGATAAAAACTTTTTCGAGCCGACAATAATCAAAAGTTTTCTCGCCCTTGATAAGGCAACGTTGATACGCTCGAATTTTTTGATAAATTCCGCATCATACCTTGTGCCGCTCGGATTTCTTACCATCGAAACGATAATGATATCCCTTTCATCGCCTTGGAAATCGTCAACGGTACTGATAACAAGTTTTTCGTCCTGTTTACCCGAAAAGCCCGTAAATTGATAGCCTTTACGTTTCTTTTTTATTAGTCCCGCCTGATCGCCGTATGTACAGATGATACCCGCACTCGGTCTTTCGTCGATTTTCCTTGACGAATCAACGATAATTTTATGCTCGGAAACAAGCCCTTTCGCCGCTTTGTCGAGTTCCTTCAATAGCGTTATCGCAACCTGTGCTTCCCGCTCGTTGATTTTGGACGTACTGCCTTCGAATGCGCTCGATTCTTTTTGGTCGCAATCCACAAAATATATGTGCCGTTTGGGATCGATAACGGTATTTCCGTTGATTTTTACGGTAAGATTATGCTCTTTTTCGTCGTCTTGTTGTTTTTTACCTACAACAAGCCCTTTACCGTTACCGCCGTAAAAATGATTGAACACTTCCATAATGTGGCTGTGGCAACGGTATTGCTTATTAAGCATTACTCTGAAATCGCTCGGAACTTTCTCATACAGCGTTTTGAAGAAACATTCTTCATATAACTTTGTATAGCCGTCGTTAATTTCCTTTGTGATTTTTTCTTCGTCGAGTCCGTCGAAATCATCTCCCCGCATATGCCGCAAATCGTACATAGGCGGAAGTTGACGATGGTCGCCGACGAGAATAACCGTCTTGCCGTATAAAATAGGTATCAGCAAATCGAGAAAAGACGACTTCGACACCTCGTCTACGATTACAACGTCTATGCCCTGCGTTCTGATATCTACCGATTCGATTCCGTATTTTCCGAGTTCGGCAAGTTGCGATGGAGTAAATCTGTCGCGGCTTGTGCAGGTAATACCGAATACGTTTGCCGAATTGTAAAGTTCTCTCGTATAAGCGGCTCTGTCTTCCTCTAAAATATCTTCCTGCGACAAGTATTTTACAATATCCTTATACATCGGAATTTTTATTTTGTTTTCGGTAGACGAAGCATTATACTCGGTTTCGAGTTTATTCCACTCATCGCTGATAATGTCGAACGCCGTTTCAAGATTGTCCGAATCGTATTCTCTGACAATTCCGAAATCGCGGAAAAATCTCGTAATCTTTTGTTTTAGCACAGAATTTAATTCGCCGTATTCCTCAATTCCCGGGTTTTCTCCGAGTTCTTCATATAAACGTTTTTTCTCGCTTATTTGGATTTTTAGTTCGTTTATTTTATCAGATATAGCGTTTTCATTGTCTATGCTGCCGTTAAGCGTGGGTTCAATTATTTGCCTCTGCTTGTTTACAATATCGGCAATTTTTACCTTGAATTGCGCAAGTTCGGAAGGCAATTGCTTCAAAATTTCTTTTTCGCACGTAATGCCGGGGACGAGAGAGTAAATCACGCTTTCGGCAATATCGAACTCCGAATTATTTTCGTATTCTTTAATCTTTTTACCTACGGCAATCAACTCGCTTTGATTCTTTTTATACTCTTCGTAATTAAAATCTCCTTCATTCGGTGCTTCGTCCGTATCGGGATCTCGCAAACCGCTCAAAACGTTTCGCAAAGCACGCTGGCGATTTTTTAATTCCACAATCGCGTCTTCGCTCAAAAAACGCTCTAATTCTTTGTTTATTGTCTGAATATCGGCATTAACAAGCTCGGCAACCTTATCGAGCGTTACCTCTTCAAAACAAGCAAAACACTTTAACAGGCGTTCTACTTGTTCGGCGTATTTATCCAAGACGTTACTATCTGCGCCTTCGCCCGAAAAACGATACGATTCAACGTATTTAAGCGTTCTCGTATACATTTCGGTATCTTCTTTTGCGGCAAGAAGTTTTTCTCTTAAAACTTCGTTTTCTCCTGTTAAACGGTTTATTTCTGAAAGCAAATTGTTCCGCTGTCTTTCCGTGTCCGCATTTTTACGTTGCAATTTCAAAAGGCGATCGTAATCGAGGCGAAGAGATTTCATCGTCGAATCGAATTCTTCTCTCGTTTCTTTGTAATTGTCGTATCTTGCTATTTGTTTTTCGAGATTTCCGCAAATATTAAGGTAGAAATTATCTACAAGCCTTTCGGGACTGTAATTCGTTTCTTTACCGTTTTGCGACGGAATAAGACGAAGCGGACGTATTTCGGGGATTTTAGGCAATCTGTCAAATACGTTATCGATTGCCTTATGTGTTTCGGAAGATATTAAAACTTTCTTACCGCGTTTCGTCAGTTGCGCCGTAATTTCGGCTATAACCTGTGTTTTCCCCGTTCCCGGAGGACCTTGCAACAAGAATATACTTTCGCTTTGCAGCGCGCGTTTTACGGCAAGTTTTTGTCTGTCGTTCAAACTTTCAAGACACCACTCGGGATCTTTGATTTCTTCTACGGAAGACTGCGCAAGCGTTTCAGGCGAAAAAAGATACGTCGGTAAGAACGGATTTTTAACGTATCCGCCTAAAATTGAAGTCAATGCCTTTTCTTGTCTGTCTATTTTTGCTTTTTCCGCACGATTATCATAAGTAAGATACCTCGGCGCAATTTCCTCGATTTGCTTTTCGATTTCTTTTACTTTGTCCGTGATATCTTGCGGACGGAAGTAAATCTGATAACGGCGTATCGTTTCGTTCTCGATTTTATCAGCCTTATCTTCGTTTAATTTTTGAAGTAGGACATTCTTTATTTCGGTTTTCTCGGAATCAATACTCTCTGCATATTGAAATTCTAATTGATTTTTCTTTTCCTTTTTAAGTTTATCCAGTTCTTCCTGACAACGTATTGCCAAACTCTTTTGCTTCTTCTCGATAAGTGCCGTATTGCGGCGAATATAAAAGTCGCGCAAAGACACCTGTGACTTCGCTCTTTCTATACGCTTATCGTATTCGTCGTTTAATGCCGATTCTTCACCGTGTAAAGCATTGACCTTTTTGTCTTTTTCGGCGGCAGACAATTTTAAGCGTCTAATTTTGTCTATTTTGGCACGAATTGAGCCGAGCCGTTCCTTCTTTTCGTTCTCAATCGGCGCGATAAGTTGAGCAATCTCGCTTTGGTATGTCTTGTATACGTCTTTATCAGAATTATTTGTAACGTCGGAATCAAGTCTATCGTCAAGCTCTGTTTTGTATTCAATAAGTTGCGAATTAAATTTTTCTTGCGTTTTAGCAGAAACGTCTACCATATAACGGTTAATCTCGGCAAGAATTATACTATTATATTTGCTGTCTATTTCTCCAAATTTGGCAGTCAAATCTTTTTCATATTTCTTGTCGAGAGCAGATAAATCAGGCTCTATATCTATGTATGTGAATAAATATCGTTCGCCGAGAAGATACGATTTGATACTTCTGATATTACCTTTAGGGTCTTGACACGACAGCCCCATTGCGTCCCGAGTATATCGGTTCAGGTTGACCTCGAACTTCGGCTTTCCTTTTCCGTTTCTGCCAACCGTTTCGAACAATATTTCCTTTCTGTTCTTTTCTATCGCAACGCAAATCAGCGGAAAACCGTCGGCTCCCGCTACTTCTTTCGATAATATTATCTGCTCGCTTTTGCCGAAATCTTTAACTCCGTCCAAAAGAAACCCCGAGAAAGCCTCTTCGTTTCTGCGATAGAATTCTTTCGTTATCATATATGCGTCGCATACGTAAACGTCCGTAATTTCTTCGCAACGCTCGGATTGTTTTCCTAAATAGTATCTGCGAAAATCGATATACCGCAACCATTGATTAAAAATGCCAATCGCCTCAGCGGGATTCGGAACGGGAAATAGTTTAGTGGCTATTTCATTTACAAAGTCGTTTGTAAGAACAGAATCGTGCAATTCGCCGTTACCGTAATCGGGAACCGAAAACGTATTTCCGGTATTTCTGCTATATATTTCCTTCTTTACAAAAGCGCAAAGTGACGAACAAAAAACTCGCTTTTCACCGTATTTTACCGTTCGTCTGTCTATCAGATCTATCCCTTTTACGGATATTTCCGTAACGTTCCCAAATGTAACGTCGCCGATTATTATAAAGTCGTATGTTTCGGGCAGAATATGGCGAGAGTTTTCATCCGCTTCGGGGCGAATTACGATATTACGCAAAATCTTATTCCCACGCTTATTTTCGTCCATTGTTCTGTCAAACGACGGCAATGATACATTGTAATATTTTTCAGGCGTAGACGGAAACGTGTATCCGATAAATTCTTGAAGAGTGGCGGG